>Ga0208905_1000009_pt1 | contig 135638 bp, 109 predicted proteins | sample AntAceMetag02UKS_FD_184776 | JGI IMG/M metagenome (GOLD analysis project Ga0208905, IMG submission 184776) | Saline lake microbial communities from Ace Lake, Antarctica - Antarctic Ace Lake Metagenome 02UKS (SPAdes) (version 2) | ecosystem: Environmental > Aquatic > Non-marine Saline and... | reverse complement strand
CATTTTAGTTGATGAAACACTTTAGATCGCCTTGTGTGCAGTCTTTTGTTTCCCAGGATTCTAAAAACAGTTTTTAGATGTGGTATTTTTTAATTTCCCGGCGCTACTTGCCGATTCCGGGTTAAATACCATCTGGCACAAATATAGGCGGGACTCCCTCCTCGCGCCTTGCAGACCAGGCGCCTCAACGCCCTTGATACGTCACCGTATTTATAAAAAGGTGCACTTAGCTCCCCGAAATGGCTATCAAGGCGGACACCCCATTATATTTTCCGTTACGGTGTTCTTCTCAGATGCTTATCAAACTTCCTTTTTTCTTTCTGCTGCTGTTTGGTTATCTTCTGCTTCTGCGCCTTGTGCTTGTCCTTCCTGCCTTTATCTCCCATCGCGGGCCTCCTTTGAGGTCAAACCCTTGCAATTAGTAATTGAAATAGGAAACGTGTTGCCTTTGCTGACTTATTTAAAATCAGGTAAATTAGATTTAAAAAATTTTCTATCGTCTTTACCGTTTCATCTTTAACTTTCGCGGGGCTCTGGGCTACCCACATTGTGAAGTTGTAGAGTTCCTGGGCATCGACCTTTAACCACTTTTTGTTTTTCGAGAGAAAAACAAATAGAGAGGTCATTGCGATCTACTTATTCCCATTCTGGGATGAATGATTTTTTATCATGAGGTAAAAGAAGTTAGAAGCCTTGGAAAGCAATGAAGGATAGAGAGTCCGGCTACCAAAACTCTGGAATGGGGTTGCCAGGCAGCTCTCGAGGAGGTTGGGGAAACGGGTCGAGAAATCGGGGATCGGCTCGTTAAACGACATCAGTTCACGGGCAAGCCGGAAAGAGATATACTTCACTTCTTTTACCGAAAGGATCTCCATCAACCGTTACCCAGCTTTATCAGAACCTCACCGTACTCTTTTACTGTCCGGCGGATAGCCCGATCGAGACTCCGCTTATGCCCGGCGGTCAGCTCGCTACCCAGAAGACCGGAGATAACTTTTCTCGGGATAGCATAATTCCTCCCGATCCGGACCGCTTTAATCTGTCCATTTTTGACTTTCCGTACACCGCGATCTGGCTGATGCCAAAGATTTCTGCTAACTGGGGAATAGAAATATATTGCTTGCCACTCATGATGTTTGCCTGACAGATTAATTGATTTGCTGATCTAATTCTATGTTAACCTAATAGGTATAAGTTAACATAGGTTAACTTAATTGGTCAAGTTATCATTGGAACAATCCTTGGGGGAGGGCGTGCTTTTACTGCCTTATTTCTCTTCTCTGCTCTATCACACTGATATTCAGTCTCCTCTTTAGGAGGAGATTATACACAAGGGGGAGGGAAGAAGAAAGGAGAAATAGTGAGTGGTGATTGGTGACTGGTGAACGGTGACTGGTGACTGGTGACTTTTGACTGGTGCCCCACAGGGACAGATCCCGCGGTCCCGCCAACGGTTGCTCTTGTGAAAAATAATTATTCCCTACACGGAGTGCTCATCATATTACTACTCTTTTAAATGTTAGGCTCTTCAGCAGAATCTGTGGGTGAATTCAGGTTCAGGGAGTTGGCCCATCGTATGAAATAGGGCTATTTTGAGCACTTCAAGGTTCCGAAAACCGTAGGATTTTCTTGTTACCAAATTTATTTTGCGATTCATACCCTCGACAATGCTGTTTGAATACTGCTTCTTGGCCTTGAACCAGTTCATAATCAGCGGCTCATGTTTACGTAACATCCGGACGAAATTTTTGATCGGCTCCAGTCGCGAACGCATAGCCCGGGCACACCACTTTTTCAGGAACCAAGAAGCCCAATACGAACTCTTGTACTCCCAAAAAAGTTGAAAACTTTCCTTCAACAGATACGCCCGAACGCTTTTCAGGTCATATTGCAGTACTTCGTCAAGCTTCATTTTCTGGCGCTCGGTCAGATTCTCTTCTTTCTTCAAAAAGCAGTATTTCGTGTGCGTCAATACCTCCTCGAACCCTTCTTGCTTCATACGCCGGGCTTCTTCAGCACGGATCTTGTTCAATGCCTTACCCAGGTTCTGTACAATATGAAAACGATCCAAAATGTGCAGTGCTTGCGAAGCCTTCTTGCTAATTACCTTGATATATGGCTTCCACATATCCGAGCAAACATACTTCAGCCGAGCACAACGCTCCTTGCCAAAATCGTGAAAGAATCGCAGCAAAGTCTTGGCTTTACGGTCGCGCCCCACAAACAGCAGACGACGCACGCCGGCATTGATCTGATAGACCAGCGTCAAGTATTGATGCCCTTTGCCATGCTGGATCTCATCCACCCCAATGGCCGTGATCCCGTCCAGACTCCGGCGTTTCATGCCATACTCCACAATGGCCTTTACAGAGCGGTACACGTTATCCCAGGTGCTTCCGAATGATTCCGCAACTTCTTTCCATGAAAGCTTCCGTGCCCACCTCGCCAGAAACAACTGATATGGCTTGGTCAGATGCGATTTACCCTCAGCCCACGGGATACGCTCTACGCGAACACCATGCACCGGGCAACTTACTCGACGCATTCGATAACGAAAATACGCCGGAATGTTCCATAGCGGTACGAAATCAAACAGTCTCACTTTATTGCTTGTATCGTATACCGGTGATGCCTGCCCGCAGATCGAACACTTCACTAAACCATTTTTCCGCGGCTCGATATCGAACACCAACGTGTCCCTCCCTCCGATCTTTTCCAAACTACACCCCGTGTAGACAAATGACTTGTGGCGGTATAATCGATTCAGTATACTTTCAATGCGCACTGGGTCCTCCTTTTTGCTGCTGTGTTCAACAGCTATTGGAGGTTAAAACCCAGTGCGTTTCAATAACTTTTTACCCACAGATTCTGCGGAAGACCCTTTCTTTTTAACTAAGTTTGGGATTCTGAAACCGATCCGGTGTTTAATGGATGGGATTGCTGAATTTGGGAAAGGGAAGCTTGATAGTAGAATAGAATTGAAAACCGGGGATGAAATAGAGGAGCTGGCCAATTCCTTTAATCACATGGCCGAAGATATTCGATCCTTATTTCAGCACTAAAAAAAAGGGAAGCGGTCTGGGTCTGGCTACTGCCTATTCCATCATTAAAAACCATGATGGATTGATTACCGTCGACTCTGAACTGGGGGTGGGAACTACCTTTTATTTCTATCTTCCCGTATCGAAGAAAGGAATCGAGGAGAGAAAAAGCCTGGAGGAAAAACTCATTTCCGGGCAAGGAAAGGTCCTCATCATGGATGACGAAGAATTAGTCAGAGATGTTACTGGACGGATGCTGGAGCGGATCGGGTATGAGATAGAGTTTAGCAATGATGGTACCGAGGCGGTTGAGATTTACAAAAAAGCTCAAGAATCTAACCGGCCATTCGACGCGGTTATTTTAGATTTGACCGTCGCGGGGGGTATGGGAGGCAAGGAAGCCATTAAAAAACTAAAAGATGTTGATCCCGAGGTTAAATCAATTGTTTCCAGCGGTTATTCCACTGACCCGATAATGTCAGAATATAAGCAATACGGTTTCAGCGGAGTTATCGTCAAGCCATATGAGATCAAAGAATTGAGTGAGGCCTTACACAAGGTAATAGAAGGTGAATAGCGGCATTTGACCGTCGATAACCTTTCCCGGGGAAGAATACGCGTGATAATCAGCGCCAGCCGACGGACGGATATCCCCGCCTTTTATTCCCGGTGGTTTATCAACCGCATCCGGGAGGGGCGCTGCACCGTCCCCCACCCCTTCAATCCGAAACAGATCTCCGAAGTATCTCTCAAGCCCGAAGACGTGGATGTCATCGTCTTCTGGACGCGCGACCCCCGTCCCCTCTTCTCCCACCTGGAAGAACTGGATAAGATGGGATACCGGTATTACTTTCAGTACACCCTGATGGCCAACCCCCGTTCCCTTGATCCCCGGGTTCCCACGCTCTCGGTTTCCATCGAGACCTTTCGCGAACTGTCCGGACGGGTCGGCCCGGAAAAGGTGATCTGGCGGTACGATCCCATTGTCTTCAGCACGGCAACTCCCCCGAATTTCCACCGGGAAGTTTACGGGCGGATCGCCCGGGCTCTGCGGGGCTTCACCCGTCGCTCCGTGATCAGTATCGTGGATATCTATTCCCGGATCCGACGACGACTGGAAAAAATGAGAGAAGAGGGGATCATCATCACCCCGGGCGGGGAGATTCCTGAAGAAGTAATTGCCGGCTGCATGAACCAGATAGCCGCTTCAGCTCGGGAGAACGGGATGGAGATAGTGAGTTGCGCGGAGGAGATCGACCTGACCCCATATGGTGTCAGGCCCGGCAAATGTATTGATGACGTGCTGATTCGGAATCTCTTCGGTTTGAGGGTCTCGAGGCGGAAGGATCCGGGCCAGCGCCGGCTATGCAAATGTGTTCTCAGCCGGGATATCGGTGTTTATGAGACCTGCCTCTTCGGCTGTCGCTACTGTTACGCCACCACCAGCTTCGAGCGGGCCGAGGCTAACTTCCGGCGGCACGACCCCGCCTCCCCTTCCCTCGTCTAAGAACCTGTCCGGGTATTCAAGAGAAGCTCAATATATTTTATATCTTCCCGATCCTTGGCCGTCAGTCTGGTCTGTTTGGTCTTTTTAAGATCCTCTAGTGAGGAGAGACAGACAAAAAATTTATCTTTATCCCGCACGATCTTCTTATTCTTAAACATCTCATTAAAAAATAGAAAATCCCCCGAACGAATCGGATATTTTTTCGCCCGGAAAATATCCACTTTGAGATTATCGGCGTAAAGAGATAGTTTGCGGGAGGCTTTCGGTGGCGGAGGCTCGATCGCCATGCGCAGGTCTTTAGCTATCTTCCAGATCTTTTTCAGCGTTTCCCGGGAGGGGTCGATATAAAAATCATAATCGAATGATTGAAGCGGCGCGCCGTAAATGACCAATGCCTGCCGGCCGATCAGCAGGTATTTCACGCCACCCTGATTTAGACGGATGATAAAATCAATCGGATCGACGAAATTCTCTGCTTGCATCAAGCAACCTCCGGGTAAACCTGTTTAACGATTCAACCGCCCTCAATCTGCGGAGCGGACTCAGCTTGCTGAACCATTCGATATTAGCTTTTATCTCTTCTTCCTCTTCCGGGCGGATCGGAATCTTCCGAACTTTTAAACTCCCCGGTGGAGAGGGAGCGGCGCGGGAACTGAATTTAACGGTTATTTCCAGCCCCAGTCTATCGGCGATCTTCTCCAGACTCGCCAGAGAATAACCGCTATCGGCATTCTCCCATTTAACAACCTGCTGTTGGCTGACCCCGATCGTTTTCCCGAATTCTCTCTGGCTTAGTCCCAGATCATGTCTCAAGGCCGTTATCTGTCTTGCTATCTCATAATGACGTTTCATGGTCTATATATACAACTATTTAGTTGTATATGCAATTAAATAAATAATCCTAATGATACAAATTGTGAATTTTAATGCTCAATTCCGGTTATCTATGATATATAAATTAACCCTGGTTGCACCGGGGCTAATTTTATGATGAAACGAGATTCCCTCATTTACTGCCATCAGGTTCTCCCCGAGGTGAGCCGGACCTTCGCCCTGGGGATCGATCTCCTGCGGGCGCCGCTCCGGGATTCAATCTGCGTCGCTTATCTTATCTGCCGCATCCTTGACACCATTGAAGATACGACCGATCTGCCGGCCTCCGATCGAGCGATACTTCTGGAACAGGCCGGACGGGAACTGCTCGATGTCAAGCAATGGGATGGCTACTGCGATACGATCCGGGAGACATTTTCGGATGGCCGGTTCTCGGGCAAGGACCAGGACCTCTGCCGGCATTGTATCGATGTGTTAAAAGTGTTTCATGCCTTCCCCGACCCGGTCCGGCAGGCCATAACAGGACCGGTGCGGGAGATGGCGGAAGGGATGGCCCGGACCGTCCGGAAGGAACTCAAGGATGGCGAACTGCGGCTGGAGACGATCGAAGACCTTGAGAAATACTGTTACTACGTAGCGGGGACCGTCGGCATTCTCCTCACCAACCTGTTCAGCCTGGACCGCGCCTCCATCACCGCGGATGTTCAGAGCCGGCTCAGCCGATACGGGGTGCGGTTCGGCCAGGGACTCCAGCTTACCAATATCATCAAGGGAGTTACCGATGACAACATCCGGGGAGTCATCTATCTTCCCCGGCAACTCCTCAGGGAAGCCGGTGTCACACTCCAGGATCTCCTCGACCATCCCGACGACCCCCGGGGAAAGAGACTGATCGCTCACCTGGTAAGCGTCGCCCTGACCTGGCTGGACGATGCTCTGGAGTATACCGTCTCCATCCCCACGGAAGAAGAGGATATCAGGTTATTTTGCGCCCTCCCCCTTGTCTTCGCGGTCAGGACCCTCGGTCTATCCCTGTGTACCTCTCATGTCTTCGACCGAAAGCCGTTGAAGATCACACGGAGTGAAGTCTCCGCCATCTACCTCCGTCTCAAAGCAATTAGAGGTGACGATGACGCGCTCCGGGAGATATACCGTAAAGAGAAGGCAAAAGTGATAGAATACACCCAGTAGAAGCAGTGTGAGGACCAAAGAATGAACATTGCCTGCGGAGTAATTCAGATGAACTCCGGGAGAGACCGGGAGGAGAACCTCCGGCGAGCCGGGGAACTGATCGGCAGAGCGGCCGGCGGGGGGGCAGAGATTATCGCTCTTCCCGAAAACTTCGCTTTTATGCGTGGGAGCGATAAAGATAGACCGGCCGGTGAAGACCTTGAAGGAGCAATCATAAGCTGGGCCCGGGAGACGGCCCGCCGAGAAGGAGTCTATCTGCTGGCCGGTTCCTTTCCGGAGCGTTCGGCAATACCTGGTAAAGTATATAACACCTCGGTGCTGCTGGGACCGGAAGGCGAGATCATCGCCGCTTACCGGAAGATCCATCTCTTCGACGGATCGATCCCGGGAGGCGAGATACACCGGGAGTCGGCCAGAGTACTCCCCGGTCGAGAGGCGGTCGTGGCCGAGGCGAAGCCGGCCTGGATGGGACTTACCATCTGTTATGATCTGCGGTTTGGAGCACTCTACCGGCGCCTCGCCGACCTCGGAGCCCTGATCATCTTCTCCCCGGCCGCTTTTACCGAACAGACGGGAGAAGCTCACTGGGAGGTGCTGATCAGGGCCCGGGCGATCGAGAACCAGGTCTTCATGATCGCGCCCGCCCAGCAGGGCAATCACCCGGACGGCCGAAGAACTTACGGCCACAGCATGATCGTCGATCCCTGGGGGACTGTTTTAGCGCTGATACCCGAAGGAGTGGATGTTGCCGTAGCCTCACTCGACCTGAAAAAACAGGCCAAGATCAGGAAAGCAATGCCCTTCCGGGAACATCGGGCCAGGATCGGAGAAAACTTGATATAGGAGGCGAACCATGCAAAATCCCGCCCTGGTCATTATGGCAGCCGGCATCGGCAGCCGATACGGAGGGTTAAAGCAACTGGACCCGGTAGGGCCGGCCGGAGAGATTATCATCGACTATTCCGTCTACGACGCGATCCGGGCGGGGTTTAAAAAAGTAGTCTTCGTTATCCGTCGGGAGATCGAAGACTCCTTCCGGGAAAAAGTCGGACGCCAGACGGAAAAGAGGGTTGAAACCGCTTACGTATTCCAGTCAACCGAGAAGATCCCCTCCGGTTTCACTGTTCCACCCAACCGGAAGAAACCCTGGGGGACCGCTCAGGCGGTCCTGCTCTGTAGTGAAGAGGTGGAGACGCCTTTCGCGGTAATCAACTCCGACGATTTCTACGGGGCCTACTCTTTCTCCGTGCTGGCCGATTACCTGCGCACGGCCGAAGACCGGAACGGGATCGGGGATTACTGCATGGTGGGCTTCATTCTCAAGAACACCCTCTCCGATTTCGGAGATGTTTCCCGCGGCTTCTGCCGGGTGAATGAAGACGGATACCTAGAAGAAATTCACGAGCAGCTCAAGATCAAGAAATTCGGAGACCGGGTCGCCTATACCGAAGATGGGGAGCACTGGACCGATGAAGATCCGGAAAGCATCGTCTCCACGAACATGTGGGGCTTTACACCAAGCATCTTCCGGGAACTGAAGGAAGGGTTCTCCACCTTTTTGCGGGCAAACCTGAAAAATCCCAAAGCGGAATATCTCCTCCCCGAGGAGATCGGCCGGGTGGTCCGGGAACAACGAGCTACGGCCAAGGTCCTTTATTCCAGTGAAAGATGGGTCGGAGTGACCTATTCAGAAGATAAACCTTACTTGCAGAAAGCCATCCGGGAACTGATCGACCGGGGAGTCTACCCGGAAAAACTATCGCTCATCCGTACCTGAACTTGGTGATCAGAATAATCAGAGCCAAAATGAAGGTAATCCCGTTGGCGATGGAGATTGGATAGTCCCCGATCAATATCCCGTAACCGAACCAGAGAAATACACCGGCAACGAAGATGATATACATCAAGAGGGAGATATCCTTGGTATTCCTGGTCTTATAGACCTTGATTACCTGCGGGAGAAAGGCGAACGTGGTGCAGGCGGCGGCGATAAAACCGATCACAGTAATCCATCTCATGGTCAATTCCTCCCGCGCAAATTCCGGTTGCCGGGCTCGGAATTGAAGAATTATAGAGAACCGAAGCGGGCCGACTCCACCGGAGAAGATAATTTCTTAACTTATTAAGATAGTCCCCTATTCTTCAGTTGTTCGATCCGTTCAATGATCCGAGCGTTGATGGCCCGGATCTTCTCTTTTTTATCTTCAACTCTCTCCAGGTCGGTAAAATCTATCGGCGGACCGAAGTTGACTATCGTCCTCCGGAAGAAACGCCGGGGCAGCCAGCGCCCGAAACCCCGGGTCCTCGGCCCTCCCCGGCTGAAGATGCCGGTAATTCCCTCATGATAGATCGGGATAACGGTCAGATCCACTTCCGAGTTAGCGATCACGAAACCGGGGCCGGCCTTGATCTGCTTCAGATTAAAGCTCCTGGTCCCCTGGTAAAAGATGAGGATGTTTCTCCGTTCCAGGAAGTTGATATATTTCCGCATCAGGAAAGGGTCCTTCCGCCCCTTCTTCACCGGGACCGTCCGGAGAATCCCCAGAAGAATCCGGAGATACCACCTGGTGAAATAATTTTCTTCCGCCGCGAAATTAACCGGCGGCCGAGATGGGCGGGTCATAACCGAGGGGAAGAAAGCCGCGACCGCGATCAGGAAGGAGTCATACATTGAAAGATGGTTGGCAACATACAGGACATTCTTCCCTTTCTTCGGGATATTGTGTTTCCCCCGAACCAGGGTAAAGTTAAGCGGAAACCGGAAGAAGAAAAACGAAACAAATCCCGTTGCTACCAATATGACATACGAGAGCCAGATCCTGAAACGTTGCAATATCTGTTTAATAATCATCTTTCTTTCTATTTCTTGTTTATTAAATATAGTATCACGAAAGAGCTGTTTCAACAGAGACTTAATTTTCTGCTTCTTTTCCTGGCCGGGTTACGGTATATAGGGGCCCTTTTAAATTATCGCTCCATTCTGAATTCTCAATTTAAAACGTAAGGAAAAAAAGTATGACCAAGCTGGTTATCGTTGAATCTCCAACTAAGGCACGGACGATCCGTGGTTTTCTCCCCGACGGTTACCGGGTTGAGGCCTCGATGGGACACGTGCGGGACCTCCCTTCCTCCGCCGCCGAAGTGCCCGTCAACCTGAAAGACAAGAAGTGGGCCCGGATGGGGGTCGATGTGGAGCATGACTTCAAGCCCCTCTATGTCGTCCCGACGAGCAAGAAGAAGATCGTGGCCGAGCTCCGCAAGCTGGTAAAAGAGGCCGATGAACTCCTTCTGGCCACTGACGAGGACCGGGAAGGAGAAAGCATCGGCTGGCACCTGACCGAACTCTTACGACCAAAACTCCCGGTCAAGCGAATGGTCTTCCATGAGATCACCCGGGATGCCATCCGGAAAGCTATCACCGCCCCCCGGGAGATCGATATAAACCTGGTGCGGGCCCAGGAGGCCCGGCGCATCCTGGACCGGTTGGTCGGCTACACTATCTCACCGCTCCTCTGGAAGAAGATCGCCCCCCGACTCTCCGCCGGTCGGGTCCAGTCCGTGACAGTCCGGTTACTGGTGGAGCGGGAGCGGGAACGCCGCGCGTTCCACCCCGCCGGCTATCGGGACCTGAAAGCATTGCTGAATAAGCGGCCCGACTGCCCGGAACATCGCTTTGAAGCAAAGCTGTATTCACTGGACGGAAGAGTCCTGGCCCGCGGACGGGACTTCGATGAAGCGACTGGAAAGCTCCCCCCGGGAAAAGACCTCTTGCTTTTGGAACGGAAAGAAGCCGAGAGCCTGATCGAAAAACTGAAGGCCGGCGCCTGGAAGGTTGAGAATATCCAGGAGAAGTCCACCGTCCGAACTCCCGCACCCCCCTTTACCACCGCTACTCTCCAGATGGAAGCCAACCGCAAGCTGGGCCTGGGGGCGGGCCAGACCATGCGTATCGCTCAGAAACTCTACGAGAACGGGTATATCACCTACATGCGTACCGACTCGGTGCATTTAAGCTCCGAGGCGATCGAGGCCGCCCGCGCCCGGATTCTCGCGCTCTATGGCGAAGAGTTTCTCAACCCGACACCCCGGAGATACAAGAACACCGCCAAAGGGGCTCAAGAAGCTCATGAAGCGATCCGCCCCGCCGGCAAGCAGATGCGGACTACCGAAAGTCTCCAATTGAGCGGTCTGGAGAAGGCGCTTTATGACCTGATCTGGAAACGAATGATCGCCACCCAGATGAAGCCGGCCCGGCTCCGGTTCCAGACGGTCACCATCCGGGCGGATAACGCCATCTTCCGAGCCAATGGGCGCGTGGTGGAGTTCCCGGGTTTCTTCCGCGCTTATGGCCGGGGAATAGCCAACGATGAGAAACCGCCCCCGAACCAGACCGTCCCCCTCCCTCCGCTCTCCGTCGGCGAAGAGGTCGACTGCCGGGATCTTGAATGCCGGGATCACGAGACCAAGCCACCCTCCCGCTATACCGAGGCGGCCCTGGTCAAGGTCCTGAAGGATGAGGGGATCGGCCGTCCCAGCACCTACGCATCGATCATCAATACCATCATCAAGCGCGGCTACGTCTTCCGACAACACAAAGAACTGGTACCCACCTTCACCGCCTTTGCCGTCACCCGACTGATGGAGGAGCACTTCAAAGATCTGGTGGATATTACCTTCACTGCCAACATGGAAGAGCACCTCGACAATATCGCCCGGGGAGACAAAGGCTGGCTCGATTATCTGCACCACTTCTATTTAGGAGAAGATGGACTGAGAGACCGGGTCAAGAGCAAGGAGGCCGACATCGACCCCGGTTCACTCTTCGCGTTATCGATGGAAGAACCCCCGGTCGAAGTGCGGATCGGCCGCTTCGGGCCCTTCCTCTCCTGGGAGGAGAAGGGAGAACGGCTCCGTACCGGTATCCAGCCGGAGATTCCTCCCGCCGATCTCTCGACCGAACTGGTCAAGCGATTGATGAAGCAGAAGAGCGAGGGACCGCAGAAACTGGGAACCGATCCCGAGAGCGGGCTTCCCATCTACCTCAAGCTGGGCCCCTTCGGCTCCTATATTCAACGGGGAGAAAACGGTAGCGGCAACAAAAAGCCGAAACGGGTCGGGCTGCCCAAGGGGATGCCCCTGGAGACGGTTACCCGGGAGAAAGCACTGGACCTCCTCAGTCTTCCCCGGAAGCTGGGTGACCATCCCGAAACCGGGAAACCGGTCAAGGCCGGACTGGGGCGGTTCGGGCCCTACGTCGTCCATGATGGAAAGTTCGCCGGCCTGAAGAAACCCTATAATGTCCTGGATGTCACCCTCGACCAGGCGCTGGAAGTACTGGCTTCCGCGCCGAAGCGCCGCCGCCGGGGAGGGAAAAATCTACTTCGGGAATTAGGGAAACATCCGGCGGATGAGAAATCGGTGCGGATCATGACGGGGCGCTACGGCCCTTATGTAAATCATGGGCGCCTTAACGCCAGCTTTCCTAAGAATACCACCCCGGACAACATAACTCTCGAACAGGCGGTTGAACTGCTGGAAAAGAAAAAAGCAAAAAAGGTCTCAAAGAAAAGCGGTCGGAAGAAAAAATAAACCGATTCGGTTTTTCGGTTATCGAATATTACTCCCAGACTCCCGCCACCGGGGAGCCGCAGAAGGCGCACTTTCCCTCCCGGATATCCACTCTCCCGACCCGGTAACCGATCCGCTCGACGATCTTCTTGCCGCAACCGGGGCAGTAAGTGTTCTCGCCGTCATCACCGGGGATATTGCCGGTGTATACATACTGTAGTCCGGCGTCCTGTCCGATCTTACGGGCTCGGCGGAGAGTTGACGCGGGTGTGGGACCGACCGAGGTCAGCCGGTAGGTGGGATAGAAAGCGCTGACATGCCAGGGGATCTCCGGGCTTATCGCGGCCACGTACCGGGCGATCGACTCCAGTTCCTCGTCGGAGTCGTTGTGCTCCGGGATGACCAGTGTGGTTACTTCCAGCCAGATTCCCAGATCAAACATCTTCCTGATGGTATCGAGGACCGGCTGGAGCCGGGCGCCGCAGATCTTCCGGTAGAAGTCATCCCGGAATGATTTCAGGTCCACGTTGGCCGCGGAGAGAACGGGGGCGATCATCTCCAGGGCCTCGGCCGTCATATAACCATTGGTGACAAAGACATTTTTCAGCCCCACGTCGGCACCAAGCCGGGCGGTATCGAGAGCGTAATCAAAGAAGATGGTCGGCTCGGTATAGGTATAGGCGATGGTCCGGCAGTCCTGCCTTTGAGCTTCCTCGACCAGTTGGCGGGGAGAAATATCACGCCCCATGATCCGCCCGTTTACCCGGGGAGACTGGGAAATATCGGCGTTCTGGCAATGGAGGCAGGTCATGTTGCATCCCGCCGTCGCCACCGAGAAGGCAAGAGAGCCGGGGAGAAAGTTGAAGAGCGGTTTCTTTTCGATCGGATCGACATGGGTAGAAACCGCCCGACCGTAGACCAGGGAATAGAGAGTTCCCCCCCGGTTTTCCCTGACCCCGCAGAGCCCCCGTTTACCTTCCGGGATCACGCAGCGGTGAGCGCAGAGATCGCAACGTACCTTCTCCCCCTCCAGTTTGGCGTAGAGTGAAGCTTCCATATCAAGCGCCGAACTTCTCCAGTTTCAGAGCATTGGCCAGCAGAAGCGGCATCACATCCATCGCGGGGTGACGCCCCAACCCTCCCCGCGCGCAGTCGGTCTCGGTAAAATGTTTCAGCCCATCCCTCCTTACGTATTTCGACCAGAGGAGGAGCGGATTGGGATGCCAGCTATGTCCTTTTAAAAGGCACGGGGTCGAGTGGTCTCCGGTGACCGCGATCACATCCGGCTCCAGTTCAATGAGACCGGGGATCATCCGGTCAACCTCCTCGATGATCTCCACCTTCTTCTTAAAATTGCCGTCCTCGCCGTAGCTGTCGGTCTTTTTAATATGAACAAAGAAGAAATCAAACCGGGACCAGTTCTCCTTCAGGGTCTGAAATTCGCTCAGGATGGTCTCCCCTGTTTCCAAAATCTCCATCCCCACCAAGCCGGCGAGCCCTCGGTACATCGGGTAGGTAGCAATGGCGGCCGGGTTGAGATGAAATAATTCCTCCATGGGAGGGAGATGCGGGAGCTGAGAAAAACCCCGGAGGAGCATGGTATTGGCGGGCCGTTCGTCCTTGAGCGCTTGATTGGCGCGTTCGATGAACTTCTTTACGATCGCGGCAGTATCCTCCGCCGCCGGATCCAGAGAAACGGGGTCAAGGCTCTTAACCCCCGTCGCCTGGGGATCGGTATCGGCCATCCTCCCATCCAGCAGCTTGCCCCGGAAGACGACCACAAAGCGATGCTCCTTCACCGACTGGATGATAACTTCAACTCCGTCGATCTCCCGGATCTCTTTCTTCAGAATCTTTACCAGCCGCCGGTTTTCATCGGTGGATATGCGGCCGGCCCGGCGGTCGGTGATCAGGTCGTTCTCATCCATGGAGGCAAAGTTTCCCCGGCCGGCCACATCGTCGGGCCCCAGCTTCATGTTGATGCCGGTTGCCTCCAGAATACCACGGCCGATTTGGTATCTTATGGGATCGTACCCGAAGAGCGAGACGTGGGCTGGCCCGCTGCCCGGTGTGATCCCCGGGGAGATGGGATCAGTCAGCCTCAGCGTTCCCTCGGCGGCCAGGTTGTCGAGATAAGGGGTCCGGGCGACTTCCAGAGCGGTCCCGTCACCCATCGAGAGTCCGCCGACCCCATCCAGCACCAACAGAACGATTTTGGAGGGGGTGGAGACGGAGAGCGATTTCATTATTTCCTGGGGTATCATGGATTTGATCCTTTAATGATAGTTATCAGTGATTATTTACTACCCTAAAATCTTTTCAGGAACTTCGCGGCCAGCTCCCGGGAGCGGGCGGCGATCTTCTCCTCGTCAATGCCGATCAGTTCCTTATCTTTCATCAGAACCTTGCCGTTTACAACGGTCGTGATGACTTCGGTCTCACAGATCCCGAAGAGGAAATGGCCGAGAAAGTTATCCTCGTTCAGGGGAGTGGGGGGAATATAATCGATCACGATGACGTCACCGGCGGCGCCCGGTTTCAGCACCCCCACTTCCTGATCGAAGAGGCGGGAAGCGATCTTGGGATTGTTCTCGAGCAGAAGTTGGCAGGATTCGACGAAAGCGACCCGCGGGTCGCGCTTCTCCAGGTGCTGGAGGAGATTGGCGATCTGTACTTCCTTGCACATATTGGAGGTCATGGCGTCGGTCCCCAGCCCGACCTGGATGCCTCTCTCCATCATCTCCAGGACCGGGGCCACCCCGACCGCGTTGTTCATGTTCGACTCCGGGTTATGGACCGCGGCGGTTCCGGTCTCCTTCAGGATATCCATCTCCCGATCGTTGATATGGACACAGTGAATGGCCAGGCTCTTCGGCCCCAGGGCGCCTTTCTCATTCAACCGCTCCAGGATCCGCAACCCGTATTTCTCCACACTGTCTTCCTCATCGGAGGCGGCCTCGGCCACATGGATGTGAAAGCCGACCCCCAGTCGATCCGCGGCCGCCACCGCACGGTCCAGGGTATCGTCATTGACGGTGAAAGCGGCGTGGATCCCGAACATCCCGGTCAGCATCTTCTGCTCGGCGGGAGAGGCGGACTGCACCTTTTCGATAAAGCGCACGTTCTCCTCGATCCCCTCCTCTCCTTTCCCATAGCGATCGGAGATGCCCAGGCAGAGGGAGGACCGAATCCCGATCTCCCGTGCCGCCCGGGCCAGTTGATCGAGGCTGCCCAGCTGATATCCCTGGCTCTCGTGGTGGTCGATGATCGTGGTGGCACCTTTTTTTACGCAATCGATCAGGGGGATCAGCGCGCTGTAATAGATATCCTCCTCTTCCAGTACTTTGTCGAGCGGCCACCACATCCTTTCCAGGATCTCCACAAAGGTATAGGGAGGGGGGTCGTGAGGGGCCAACCCGCGGGCGAAAGTGCTGTAGAGATGATGGTGGGCGTTGATAAACCCGGGCATGATCAACTTACCCCCTGCGTCAATATACTCGGCTTCCGGGGCGCCGGGCCGGATCTCCGAATCCGCTCCCACGGCTTCGATCAACCCATCCCTGATCAAGACCGCGCTCTTCTTCTCGATCTTATTATCTTCACCAAGCGTGATGACCACACCGTTGCCGACAATCAAATCTTTATTCATCCTGTACCTCTTTGAAGTTGGTTACATGCATATTTCTTATGAATAGCTTATGAACTTTTAAGTCAGCTCTATTTAAATGGGCCCGGTAGGACTCGAACCTACGACCATCGGATTATGAGTCCGGTGCTCTGACCAACTGAGCTACGGGCCCTGATATTTAACTGAATCATAATACTGATTTTTATATAATGGGCAAGATGTTTAACCCGAATTGTGCGATTGTATTTCTCGGCCAACTCATGTTATATGATCGAAACGGCTCCAACGGCACAGGGGCGAGGACATCTTATGAATAATACCGTTAAACTAAAAATCTCCGACGTCGTCTATCCCGGCAGGGGCCTGGCACGGATTGATGGCTGCGTCGTCTTTATCCCCGGCGTTCTGCCGGGAGAAACCGTCACCGCCCGAATAACTCGCCGGCGCAAGAACTTCGTCGAGGCGGAGATTATAAGTATCGACACACCTTCGCCTCAACGCGTCGTGGCCGCCTGCCCTCTCTCCGGTACCTGCCCCGGATGCTGCTACCAGCACATGGATTACGCCGAGGAATTGCGTCTGAAGCAGGCACAGTTCAAAAGCCTTCTCCGGCGCATCGGCCGGGTCGAAGAACCGCCTTGTCTTCCGGTCACGCCCTCATCGGCATCGATCAACTACCGAAACAGGATTACCTTGCACGCGTCGCGGGTTATCGAGTCGAGCCGGAACCCGGATAAGGGGATCAATCTTGGCTACTTCGCAATCGACAACCGGTCCGTGCTTGATATCCCGGCCTGCCCTCTTGCTGTCGAGGAGATCAATCGCTTGCTCACGCGGCTCCGTGCTGATCAGAAGTTCATAACCGGCCTCAAGGAGGGAGATGCCCTGTCGCTGCGTTACACTCCAACCGACGGCGCGCTCCAGTGGCTGAAAGGAATAACCCCGGACAGGACCATTTTGACCGAGACAAGCTGTCTCGGTCCCGTGCTGGTCCCTTACGACGCTTTCTTCCAGGTGAACATACCCATTGCTGACGCGTTGATTCGACGGCTGACGGATATCCTGTCGGAAACCCGCCCTTCGTATATAATCGACCTGTATTGCGGCGCGGGGATCTTTGCCCTGGCGGCCGGGAAAGCCGGCGTCCCGGCCGTACTGGGGATCGACAAGAATAAATCCGCGATCCGCGCCGCTAGGCAGAACGCACGGAAACATGATCTTCCCGGTCTCCGGTTTGAGTCCCTACCGGCCCCCGACGGTCTCGAGTACGGGCTCACCCCACTCCCGCCGGAAGAGACGATGCTCATTACCGATCCCCCCCGGGCCGGTTTAAGTAAGGATGTAATCGCTCTGATCGCCTCTCACAAGCCCGGCACACTTGTTTACATATCGTGTGCCGCCGACACGCTCGCGCGGGATGTCGCACGACTCTCTGAGACGGGCTACGTAATCGAAAACACCCAAATCTTCGATATGTTTCCCCGCACACCTTATTTTGAATCCATTACGGTGTTACGTCACTGCTCGGGATAGTCACGTAGACGCCTCTCAGGAGAGGTCCCGGGGGGCTGTTGCCCTGATTTGCATCTCGGTTACGCCCACGCCGAGTGTGACGCCAACCCCGAGCACGACACCGACTCCTTTGGTGACCCCGTCTCCGACTCCGTCATCGACGCCTACGGTGACTCCGTTAGTGACGCCCATACCTTCCGTCCATCCCACGCCTGAGCACATGGTGCTCGGTACCGGTGACGGGATCTCGGATATCACCGTCTTCCGGCCCTCTACCGGCCTCTGGGCGATCCGGGGGATTACCCGGGCTTATTTCGGTGCGCCGGGGGATATCCCGGTGACAAGGTAGAGGGATACGGGATACAGCAGGAGCCTCAGGGGGTAAACCATGTACCAGTGTGTTCCCGACCTAACACTATACATTACTTTGCCTTTCAATCCGGATTTGCTATAATGAAGGTATTAAGAAACAGCCGGTTAAGATTGCAAAACGTATCCGGCTATCAGAGCAGGCGGAAACAGATGCAAAAGATCTGGGTCAATAAAGCGGATTCATTTTTAGACGCGGAAGAGTTTGAACAGAGCTATTATTCCGGAATGCTTCCTTCGGAAAAACTGGACACCATACAGTGGCTGCGGGAGGAATATTTTAGATCACATAAAATGGGGATCGGCAATGAGAGTGGAAAAAGACTACGAAGAGTTTTTAAGATTATTGAACAAAAATAAAATCAAGTACTGCATCGTGGGAGCATACGCGGTCGGCTTCTACGCCCGGCCGCGATATACAAAGGACATAGATATTTTAATCGAGGTCAGCAAGGCCAACGCCCGTAAAATAATTCAGGCCCTCGACGAGTTCGGCTTCGGTAGACTGGAGCTTTCGGAAGAAGATTTTTTAAAAGAAGGGCTGATAATACAGTTGGGCTACGAGCCTGTTAGAATAGATCTATTGACCTCCATCCCCGGCTGTTCTTTTAAAGAGATCTGGGACCATAAGAAGCTCGGAGATTATGGAGACGAAAAAGTAATCTTTATTGGCAAGGTGGAATTGATTAAATCTAAACAGGCCTCCGGACGGAAACAAGACGAAGCCGATTTAGAGCTTTTACAGAAATAAGCTTTCAGTGAACCCGTATCTGCGGATTGTAGGAGGGGCACCGCTCATCTGGAATATTATACTCACAATCTAAATTGCTTTATAAATCCCAGATCGTCTCGGTGCGGCCATCGTCTTCGGTCAGATCGAGAAAGCCCTGCAGTCGCCGGCTCCGGGTGGGATGGCGCATCTTTCGCAATGCCTTGGCCTCGATCTGGCGCACCCGTTCCCGGGTAACTTCAAATATCTTTCCCACTTCTTCCAGGGTACGGGGGGAGCCATCGTTAATCCCGAACCGCAGGGCCAGCACCTTCGCTTCCCGCTTGGTCAAGGTAGTCAGAACCGTCTTCATCTGCTCCCGGAGAAGCGAATAGCTGGTGGCGGTAGCCGGCGACTCGGCTCCCCGGTCCTCAATAAAATCACCGAACTGGCTCTCATCCTTGTCGCCGATCGGGGCCTGGAGCGAGATCGGATGCTGGGCGATCTTTATGATGTCCCGGATCTTGTCGATCGGGACTTCCATCTCATCCGCCAGTTCTTCCGCCGAGGGCTCTTTTCCCCGCTCCTGGAGCAGTTTCTTGGTTACCCGCATCAATTTATTAATGGTCTCGATCATGTGGACCGGAATCCGGATGGTCCGGGCCTGATCCGCAATGGCCCGGGTGATTGCCTGCCGGATCCACCAGGTGGCATAAGTGGAGAATTTAAAACCCCGCCGGTATTCGAACTTATCGACAGCTTTCATCAACCCCATGTTTCCTTCCTGGATCAGGTCGAGAAAGGATAGCCCCCGGTTGGTATATTTCTTGGCGATACTGATAACCAGCCGGAGATTGGCTTCAACCATCTCTCCTTTGGCCCGGCGAACTTCAACCAGCGCTTCCGTCAATTCAGTAAAAAATTCCTGGAACTCCTCAACCCTCATCTCCAGGTTTGCCTCCAAGCGTCTTAATTTTCTCCGTTCATTCTTAATCCGGTTTCTGATCTCCCGGGACTTCCGGGCATTGTTCACCAGCGGTTCCAGCCCGTCTTGAATCACGACTATCTTATTATTAAACTTATGGAGTTGCGGATAAAGATCCTCGATCACCGCCTGCTTGAAGCGAAACTGTTTCAATAGTTTGATCATATTCCGCTTAAACTCGGCCAGCTTGGTTTTATGCTGCTTCTTCCGGGTTTCATCATAGCGAAGGCTCCGAATAACCTGCACCTTATCCCTGATTCCGGCGTCCAACTTTTCGACCTCTTTGAGCCGGGCGGGAAACTCTACCAGATATCGCTCCCGGCGGTGTCCTTTTCGCTCCACCACTACCCGGTCGAACCGCTCCTTCCCGTTCAGCAACCGCCGTCCGATAACAACCATCTCCCGGGGAATAACGCCAAAGCGGAGGGTAAGAGCATAGACCCTTTTTTCCGCCTTCTCTATCCTCTTGGATATCTCCACCTCTTGCTCCCGGGACAAGAGGGGAACCTGGCCCATCTGCCGGAGGTACATCCGGACCGGGTCATCCAGGATCTCGTAGGCTCGGGAGGGCTGTGCCTTCACCTGTTCCTCCGGGGATGCCGGCTCCGAAGAAACATCCCCCGGAATCTCCAGGATCTCAATCCCCAAACCCTGGAGTAGAATCTTTATTGATTCAAGCTCCTCGGGATTGACCAACTCTTCCGGTAATTTCTGGAGCAGGTCGGTCGGGGTGAGAAATCCCTTCGACGAACCCAGGTCGATTAACTTCTTTATCCTTCTATCTTTATCCGCTATCTTCATAATCTAATTTTCATCCGGATCCGGGCCGGCAGTTCCTTTAATTCCCGGGTTAACTCTATGCTTTTCCCCAGAAACGCGGCCGCCTCCTTTCCCGCGATGCCCCGGCGGCCAACCGACTTACGGCATTCATTAATCTTCGCCCGCAGTCTCTTCTTCTGGATGTTGATCAACAGATCGGCCACTTCGGAAATCTGTGGAGCAGGGCTCTGTGGTTCCATAAGCCAGCGAGAAACCAATTCTTGAGACTTCTTGTCCTGGAGAACGGTTACCAGCGTTCGGGACAGAGGAGTCTTCCCCTGCCGGAACAGTTCAAGCATCAGCGTTACAATCGGCTGAAGTGGTGGAGAGAAGGCTTCCGGATCAAGTTCATCTTGAACAAAAGAAAGAACTGTATCATTCTCCATCAGATATTTCAAGAGGCGCACTTCATATTTATTCACCTTCCGGGGGGTGGAAGGTTGGGCGGTTCTTGGGGGGTTGACGGGCCGCTTAATCTTTCCGTATTCCTCCCGGACCGCCCCCGGGGAGACGCCCAGGCGCTCGGCCAGTTTCTTCTCATAAGTCTCCCGAAGAACCGCGCTCTCAATTATGGAGATGGTATCCAGCATCTCGCGGACCACGGCCAGCTTCCCCTGGTCGGTCGCGATATCGTTAACCCGGCAGAGCTGGTTGAGCTTGAAATCCAGGAGAGGCATGCTCCCGATCACCAGTTTCTTGAAAGCCTCAGCTCCCGCACCGCGAATAAAACTGTCCGGATCCTCACCGGGGGGGAGGGTAACGATCCGGACTTCGAAATTCTTCCGGAGAAAGACGGTCAGCCCCCGGAGAGCAGCCTCCATCCCCGCCCGGTCGGAGTCATAGGCAACCACAACTTTACCGGTATAACGCCTCAATACCTGAGCTTGAATCTCCGTAAACGCCGTCCCCTGAGAACAGATCATATTCTCCACCTTCTCCTGATGGGCGCGGATAACATCGAAATAGCCTTCCCCCAGTATCGCCGTGCCGGAGGCCATGATGGCATCCCGGGACCGGTGGAGTCCGAAGAGAGTATTGCCTTTCCGGAACAAGGGGGTGTCGGGAGAGTTAATATACTTCGGTTGGGAGTCATCGAGCACCCTTCCACCGAAAGCAATGATTCTTCCCCGCCCATCGCAGACCGGGACGATCAGGCGGTTACGGAAGCGGTCATAATAACCATCTCCTCTCGAACGCTTCAGGATCAACCCGGCTTCCAGGAGGGTCTCCGGCTTATAGCCCTTCTTCCGGGCGTGCTTGAGAAAACTATCCCACGCCGGCTGAGCATACCCCAGTTTAAACTTCTCGATCGTCGGACCGGTGATCTCCCGCTTTTCAATATACCTCCGGGCACTCTCACCGCTCTTTGAATCCGTCAGACCCCAGTGAAAAAACCCGGCGGCCAGCTCATGGAGCTTAAGTAACTGTTCCTTTTTCGAGGCGATGCGAGAATCGAATTCCGGCAGCTCGATATTGGCGCGGCGGGCCAGAAAACGCACCGCTTCCGGGAAGGTCATATTCTCCTTGCGCATAATAAAGGAGAAAACATTCCCCCCCGCGCCACAGCCGAAACAATGGTAGATCTGCTTCTCCGGGCTGACCATGAAAGATGGGGTCTTCTCCGAATGGAAGGGACAGAGCGCCTTATAATTGCGCCCGGACCGTTTCAGGGGGAGATATTGAGAGATGATCTCTACAATATCATTGTAGGAGCTGATAAGATCGATCTGTTCCGGAGGGTAGAAAGGTGACATAAGTACAATTTTATATTAAATTCCAGTAGTAATTGATTTTACTTAACATGTAAAGAAGATATTGTCAAGTCAGCGCGCCGGATTATTTATTCCATCACCATGACTCCCCGGAGACCGTTTTTGTTTATTTCGGTTATCCTGACCCGGCGAAGCGAACCGAGAGGAGGGACCTTCTCCCCTGAAATCGCTATCTTGATATAATGCTCGTCCAGTCCGAGAAAGAGCCCCTCATCGATCTTTCTTTCAATTACAGCCTGGACCTCTCTTCCACGGAACTTCTGTCGGTACTCCGGGACAATCGCTTCGGAGATCGTCCCCAAAACCTCCGCCCGGCGTTTGATGACTCCCTGCCCCAGACCGGGATAGAGTGCGGCCTTCGTGCCGGCTCGGGGACTGTAGGGGAAGACATGCACTTTGCTGAAGCCGATCTCCCGGACCGCCCGACAGGTTGACCGAAAATCTTCCTCGCTCTCATCGGGAAAACCCACCAGGCAATCCGTGGTCAAAGAGATATCCGGGAGGGAGACCCGCAAGGAACGGACAATCTCCCGGTACTCCCGGAAGGTATAATTCCGGTTCATCTTCCGCAGTACGGTATCCGAGCCGCTCTGGAGGGGGATGTGAAGGTGGGGACAGAGTCTCTCTTCTCTCGCGATTAAATAGATCAGGCGCGTTGTTATCTCCTTCGGCTCAATCGAGCTGAGGCGGATCCGGAAAGAGCCCGGGACCTGGAGAAGAAGTTCTATCAATCCGGACAGATCAGAGGGACCGGCGTCTCCGGCACCGGCATACTTTCCCAGATTGATCCCGGTCAGGACAATCTCCCGGTAGCCGTTCCCGGCCAGAAGAGCGACTTCCCGGGCGACTTCCTCGGGATGACGACTGGCCTCTCTCCCTCTTAAAAAAGGGATAATGCAGTAAGCGCAGTATGAATCACAGCCGTCCTGAACTTTAACAAAGGCTCGGCTATGTCCGGCCAAGTAGGTGATACCGGAAAAGGGCGCCTGCTCCGGCCGGGGAAGCTCCCCTCTCCGGGATGGAGGGACAATCTCCCATAAGCTCCGGTTCTGTCTCTCGGAATAGGTCAAGCCGCAACCGGTGAGAACCAGGCGGGCCCGGGGAACCCGGCGGAGCCAGCTCCGGATACACTTCCGCGTCTTCGCCTCGGCCCGGGCGGTGACCGCGCAGGAATTTATGATAACGAGTTGGGGGGATTCTTTCTCCTCCCGGTAGCCGGCCGCGCGCAAACGCTCCCGGATCACCTGGCTCTCATACTGATTGACCTTGCAACCGAAGGTGGAGATGGCAAAAGATTGGTGTGGCGTCTTGACACTGGACATAAGTCTACCTCCCCACCCCGCTGTAAGCAGGGAGAGGAGAGGGTTACTATTCAGACTCCCCTATTCCGTGCTTGGCGAGGAAGTCATGAAATCTTTCCGAAAAACTTCGGTGCAAGGGCCGATTCTTATCTGAAAATGTCCCCTCCAGCCGCTCGAGAATTCCGCGCTGTTCTTTGTTCAAGCGCGTCGGTATTTCAACCACCACCTGCACATGTTCATCGCCCCGGCCGGAGCCGTGGAGGTGGGGAATCCCGGATCCCCGGAGACGAAATATCTGCGCGCTCTGAGTGCCGGGAGGAATTTTTAACGAGGTGCGCCCTTCCAGAGTTGGAACCTCGGTCTCCCCCCCCAGGGCGGCCAGCGGGAAACTAATCGGGACCTCGCAGAATATATCGTCCCCGGAACGCTTGAAGATGGGGTGGGGAAGAAGACGGAGATAGATATTAAGGTCTCCGGGGGGACCATTCCGGGGACCGACCTCTCCGCCGCCCTGCTGCCGCAGGACGGAGCCTTCATCAACTCCGGGAGGGATTTTCACGGTCACCTCTTTCTCGCGCTCAACCGACCGGCGCCCCTGGCATTCATGACACGGTTCTTTGACCGTGCTTCCTTCCCCATGACAGACGGGACAGATCGTCTCGGTGGTAAAGATGCCCAGCAGTGTCTTTCGGGCCTGCCGAATCCTTCCCAATCCCCGGCAATGGATGCATTCCTCCCGACCGGTCCCCGGTTCCGCCCCTTCTCCATGGCAACGGGGGCATGTCTCCCGGCGGAAGATGGTTATCTTCTTCTCAACCCCGAAGGCGGCTTCCTCCAGACTGATCTCCAGCTCGTAATCAATATTGGCACCCGGGGCCGGACCGGTCCGGGTGCTCCCCCCGAACCCGAATATATCGCCGAAGATCCCTCTTCCGAAAGCGGCTCCCATAAACTGCTGAAAGATATCAGCGGGATCGTGGAATCCAAAACCCCGGCCTTTTAAACCGTTGTGGCCGAAGTTGTCATAAATCTCCCGCTTGCGCCGGTCGCTTAAAACCTCAAAGGCTTCGGCCACTTCTTTGAAGCGGTCCTCCGCTTGAGGGTCCCCCGGATTTTTATCGGGGTGGCATTGAACGGCCAGGCGCCGGTAGGCTTTCTTGATCTCAAGAGTGTCGGCATTCCGGCTGACGCCTAAAATTTCGTAATAGTCCCTCGGCATATAAATCAGCTCACTTTATTCGCTACTTTAACCACGGCCGGACGAAGTAACTTCCCCCGAAATATGTATCCTTTCAGTATGACCTCCAGTATGGTGTTATCGGGGTACCGGTCGGTCTCCTCCGTCTGCACCGCTTCATGGAGGTGAGGATCAAAAGGCTCACCCAAAGCTTTAATCTCTTCCAGGCCCTGCTTCTTCAATATCTCTTCCAGTTGCTTATATATCATCTCCACCCCCTGGAGATAGGGGATAGCCTGGGGCGTTCGCTCGGCTGACTGAAGGGCCCGGTCGAAGTTGTCCAGGACCGGGAGAAGGTCGCCGATCAATTCCTGATTCGCGTAATCGATGTACTCTTTCTTCTCCCGGTCTATCCGTTTGCGGAGATTCTCCATATCGGCCATGGTTCTGAGCATCTTTTCATGGTATTCGGAATTGGCAACGGCCTGTTTGCGCAGTTCCTCCAGTTCACTCCGAGGTATCTCTGCCATCTCCTCCGGTCTGCCCTGATCTTTAACATTCTTTTCGTGATCGGGTTTCTTCCCGGTATGATGTGTCTTTCTGCCGGTCATCTGTCTCCCCCTTGACCCTGAGGTCAGCTTGATATGAAGATAATTTTATTGAAATGCTGAAGTCAGAAGAGATATAGCCCAGTTGATATAAATTGTCAACCCGCTAAGTGCTTCATAAAAGAGGATAGGAGATATTTAATCCTGATCCTTATTCTTCAGGGCCAGGTAGATGATGACGCCGGAATTAAATCCATAGAGGATCGGGTAGGAGAGCCACGCGACGTAGATAAAGAGAAGGGAGAATCCGGCCAAGGTCCCGGAGAGGGGATAGATCCAGCCCGCCGGAGGGATGCCGGAATGAAATGATATCGCGGCCGTAAGATCCGAGGGAATCTTCTGGAAGAAGACTGGCATCGACAGCAGAACATCGCCCGGCATCTTGCCCAGAAGCACCGACGAAACACTGAAGAAGACGGTCAGAGCTGCCAGGATAATGAAGGTGAAGAGGGCGAAGTAGATTATATTTAAAAACAGCGCGGTAAAGGTGTATCCCCAGAAGGTGAGAAACCTTCTTCTCATCAGCCGGAATAGAACACCGAAGGCTTGCCCGGCCGGGAGTTCTTCATTGATGATAATCGCGGGGAGGAGAAGGGTTTGGGCGATCAGGGTAACGGTCCCGACCACCAGAAAGAGAGCCAGGATGAACTCCGGGATGAGCAGGAGAGACCAGAGGGCGGGCCCGATCCCCGGGATCATTCCCAGACAGATCAAGAGAACAAGGAGGATCCCGCCGGCCAGCAGAAACGAGAGCACCCCCAGCGGAGCGAGTGCCAGCCGCAACCCGTATCTCAACCCTTTCTTCAAGGAACCGGAGACAGAAGCCCGGCGCCCGGTCCGGATCTCTTCCAGGATCAGGTAGGTAACCGGGCCGGCAAAGATCATGATGGTCAGGTAAAAAGCGATGAGCCCCAGCAGGTTGAGGAACCAGGGGAGGAAACTCAAGGAACCCTGGGTTTGATAGCTGAGGGCGGAGAATCCGTAGAAGACCAGCAGCGCGACCAGCAGCCCTCCCGCCTGAATGAGCAGCCGCTTATGATCCAGAGTGTATTGAACCACCCGGAAGATATCAGCGTAGCTGAATTTGATATTTCTGGGAACAGTCATCAATAAAAATTATATGTTAAACCTTTGTCCCCCTCTTTCCGTTTTATTATTGGATTTACAGTACCATCTTTCCGGGAAAACGTAACAAAAAAGGAGGTAGCGTGATGAAGAAATGGTTCTGGAGTTTGATTGGAATACCGGTCCTGATCGGCCTGGTTTCTCCCGCCCTAGCGCAGCCCGGAGGCGGTCAGCGCGGCGGCCCGCAGCACGGCTTCACTTTCTGGAGGTCGGAGAAAGTAATTGAAGAGTTATCATTAACTCCCGACCAGATCCAGCAGCTCGAAGAGATTGAATACAGCAACCGGATGGAGAGCATGGATCCTGAAGCCAGGTTGAAAAAAGCCCGGCTGGAACTGGACCATCTTCTCTCCCAGAAGACACTCTCCAGTGAGAAGATAGCAAGCTTGACTGAAGAGATTACCTCCGTCAGCGCGGAGCGGGTTAAGATCGGCTTGAAAAAGAAGATCGAGATCCGGAAGGTTCTGACCCCCGAGCAATGGACTCAGATAAAAAGAGAGAGAGAACGCCGGATCAAACGGATGAGAAGTGGTTGGCGTGGAGGCCCGCAACGTAAAGGTAAAGGAAGAGGAATGGGCCCCCCGCTGGAAGAAGAGGCGGAAGAGGAATAGAGTGGATGGTGACTGGTGACTGGTGACCGATCACCGATTACTTACTCCCTCCCGCTCCCCTTTCACACCATTCTGATCGGAACCGGGATGAAGCAGCTCACCAGAATTAGAAAAGCGAAGACCGCGAGCCAGACCCGGGCCGGATTTAAAGGAGTAATATCATCAAGAGGCGGGGCATGGCGGCGCCCCAGAATCACGATCAGCAGTGCGATAAAGAGCCATATGGGTGACGAAAAGAGAAGACCAAAGGCAACCAGAAGGATCATCACCAGCCCAGTGATCAACTTATGCCGTCGTCCGAAGAGGGCATAGGAGATATGGCCGCCATCCAGCTGTCCCATCGGGAGCAGATTGAGAGCGGTAACAAAAAGCCCGACCCATCCGGCAAAACCGAGTGGTCCCAGGAATATCTCGTAACCGACGGGAATTTGATGGTACCGGAGCCCAAATAAGGCAGTGGTAAGAAGTGAATCCCCGAGATACAACCCGGGCTCCGGCCGGAGAAGATAGTGGGCCGCCGGGACCAGCGTCATCTCGTTGAATCCCAGCAGGATCGCTCCGATGGAGAGCACGAAACTGGCCAGAGGTCCTGCTATCCCCACGTCAAAGAGGCTCTTCCGATTTGGAAACGGCGACCGGGTGATAATAACCGCCCCCATCGTCCCCAGGATATTCGGGAAGGGAATAAAGTAGGGCAGACTGGTCCGGATCCCGTGCTTTTTCGATACAAAGTAATGACTGAATTCATGTAAACCGAGAATAATCAAGAGAGTGAATGAAAACGGAATCCCCTTGAGGATGAGAAGCGGGTGAGCCAACAGGTCCTCAAAGGAAAAACCGGCCATCATCGTGCCGACAAAGAGAGTACTGAAGAGAGTGGCGATGAAGAGAAGAAGCGGCACATACCACCGGCTTTTGGCCCGTTCTTTTCCAATCGGAGCGAACTTAATCAGAATCTCACCCCGATCCGATTGGAGGAAGGGGAGGAGCCCGTACCCCCGGACCCGGCTGATGATCAATCGAGAGGCCTGGGAAGCCGGCATCTTCAATCTGCCCCGGAAGCAGAGGAATGATTTTTCATAGTTCCAGCTCCGGATCTCCATGACCTCTGCTACATCATTATATAGCACCCAATCTGAAGACTTACGCCAATCCATAATTAGTAAAGCCTCACCCTCCCTTCCATCCTCTGCAAGGTCTTATCGCCGATCCCCCTTACTTTCTTTAGAGCCTTCAATTTGATGAACCCGACGTACCGCTCCCGGTACTCGAGGATCCGCCGGGCCGTGATCGGACCGATCCAGGGCAGAGTAGCCAGTTCCTCGACTCCGGCCTGGTTGACATTGATGGTGGTGTAATAATCCCGCGGAAAAAATATCCAGCCGTCTTCCATGATCTCGATCTCCGAATCCGCGGGTAAGAGCGGACGGGTTAAATATACCCGGTTCTCTTCCGGGCTGGTCCGCAGTCTCTCCTCCCCGGGCCGGGAAGAGCGGAAGGCCAGAAACTCCGGGTCGGGAAGAGCTCTCCGGAGCCGGCGATAAAGGTCAGGAGCGGGAGTGTTGCCGCGAAGGCAGGACGGCCGGATCCGCCACCCCATCCCCCCCAACCCCCAGAGGAGGGCAACGGCCAGCGCGGCCAGCATTATCTTCTCTTTCCGGGTAAGGCTATCCAAACTCAGCCATGAAAAAAAACGGCGGCGCATGATGCTTAATTTGTGACGTAACTACTCAGGTTGTCAGGTTCAAGGTTCACGGTTCACGGTTTGTTGCCTTGCGCACTTCATGTGTCTTGAGATAGTTGATGAATCCACAAACGGCCGCACTTGTTCGTCTGGCCTGCTCGTAAACATCTTTAAATTCGTTGGGCGAACGGTACACTTTCCTGAACCGTGAACCCCTGAACCGTAAACCCCTGAACCCGGGTATTTACTTTGTAACAATATTAACCAGGCGCCCGGGGACCACGATGATCTTTACCACCTCCGAGCCTCCAAGGTACTTCCGGACCTTTTCATCCGACAGAGCCGCTTCCTTAATTTCTTCTTCTTCCGCTCCCGCGGAGACCGTGAGACGGCTCCGAACCTTTCCGTTAACCTGAACGGCGACCTTCACTTTTTCTACCTGGAGCGCGGCCGGCTCCACCACCGGCCACAACGCGCGGAAGATGCTCTCCCGGTGGCCCAGCATACTCCACAGTTCTTCGCTGAAATGGGGAACGATAGGGGCGATCAGGACCAGAATGCTCTCGACCGCCTCGCGGAGCACCGCCGGGTGTACCTTTCCGGGGGAACGGACCAGGTTCAGCAACTCCATCACCGAGGAGATGGCGGTATTGAAACGAAATCCCCCCTCGATCGCGTCGGTGACCTTCCTGATGCTGGTGTGGGTCTGGCGACGCAGCGAACGTCCGGCTTCATCAAGGTCGGGAGGAATCGGTAGATGATTGGAATCGGCCAGGGTGGCGGCGGTGGTCGCCACGGTCTCCCAGAGCCGGTTCAAGAACCGCCAGGCCCCCTGCATCCGCTCGTCGCTCCAGGCCCGGTCCTGATCCGGCGGGGTATCGGAGAGCATGTAAAGACGGACGCAGTCGGCCCCGTACCTATCTATCATCCGATCAGGATCCACAATATTGAGCTTGGACTTGCTGATCTTGGTCATCTCCGGACGAACCGGTCCGCCGCAGGTAGCGCAGGTTCCCCCGACTATGGCATCGCCTTCGTGATGCCCCCCTTCCACTTTCTCCTCGGGGATCCATTTACATCGTTCACAGTAATAGGCGGTCTTACAGACCATCCCCTGGCAGAAGAGTCGTCGGGCGGGCTCGTCGAAGTCGAGATAACCAAGATCGTGAAGAACCCGGGTAAAGAAACGGAAGTAGATCAGGTGCATGGTGGCATGCTCGATCCCCCCGATATAAAGATCGATCGGCATCCAGTAACGGACCAACTCGGGCAAAAAGGACACATCCTCCGCGCCCGGAGAGCAGTACCGGAGAAAGTACCAGGAACTGTCGACAAATGTGTCCATGGTATCGGTCTCGCGGCGCGCCGGACGCCCGCAGCGGGGACAGACACAATTTATGAATGGACGGCTCGTCTCGAGGGGGTTGCCCGGGTTTTCAAAGTCCACGTCCAGGGGAAGCAGGACGGGAAGGTCACTCTCGGGAACCGGCACCTCCCCACAGTTATCGCAGTAGATGATCGGGATCGGCGCCCCCCAGTAACGCTGGCGGGAGAGGAGCCAGTCGCGAAGCTTGTAGTTGACGGTTCCTTCGCCGATCCCTTCCGTCGAAAGCCACGCGATGATATCTTTCATCGCCTCCGTGTTCACCCGGCCGGTGAATGGACCCGAGTTTACCATGATGCCGGGGCCCACATAAGCTTCGGTCATCTTATCCGGATCCAGCTCCTCCCCTTCCGGCTGAATCACTGCCTTGAGCGGTATGTCATACTTCCGGGCAAATTCAAAGTCACGCTGATCATGGGCCGGCACCGCCATCACCGCCCCGGTCCCGTAAGTCATCAGGGCGAAGTTGGCCACCCAGAGAGGGACCTTCTCCCCGTTGACGGGATTGGTGACATGGAACCCGGTCCAGACTCCGACTTTCTCCAGCTCGGCCAGCTGGCGGGCGCTCGTCCCCTGGGCGCGCATCCCGCGGACCGCCGCCATTACGCGCTCTTCCTGCTTGGTGCCTTTTACCAGCTTCTCGATCAATGGGTGTTCGGGAGCGAGCGACATGAAGGTTACCCCCCAGAGAGTGTCCGGACGGGTAGTGAAGATGGGGAGTTCCTCCCCGGTCTCGGTGACCGTGAAGACCGTTCGGGCGCCTTCCGAACGGCCGATCCATTCCTCCTGCATCTTGAGGACCCGGGAAGGCCACTTGCCCTTTAGTTTCTCATGACCGTCAAGGAGCTGCTGGGCATAGCTGCTCATCTTGAAGAACCATTGATTGAGATCCTTCTGAACAACCGGGGAACCACAGCGCTCACAGGTCCCGTCTCCCATAACCTGTTCATTGGCCAGGACTGTCCCACAAGACTCGCACCAGTTAACCGGCGCCACTTTCTTCTCAGCCAGTCCGTGCTTATAAAAGAGAAGGAAGAGCCACTGGGTCCAGCGATAGTAATCGGGGCGGCTGGTAGCCAGCTCCCGTCTCCAGTCATACCCCCAGCCGGCCCGGTCCATCTGGTTCTTCATGTGGGCGATATTATCTTCGGTGAACTGATTGGGGTGGAGCGGTTCTTCGCCGGCCTCCCGCGCAGCCGCGGCCTGTTTCCGGGCGGCGTTCTCCGCCGGCAGCCCGAACGAGTCCCAGCCCATGGGGGAGAGAACATTATACCCCCGCAGGATCTTGTACCGCACGATCACATCGCCGAGGGTATAGTTAATGACATGCCCCATGTGAAGCACCCCGGAGGGATAAGGGTACATCGTCAGGCAATAAAACTTCTCCTTCTCTTTGTCAAAGTCCCGAGCGGTAAAGAGCCCCATCTTTTTCCAGCAGTGTTGCCACTTCGGCTCAATCGTTTTAAAATCGTACTTTTCCATAGAAAGAATCCCGTATTTATCAGTTACAGCATTATTAACAACATTCGAGTCGTTATCAACTCCTATATTAGTCAGACGGGCGGGATTTTTTCAAACGGAACTTCTTCAGAAGCTCGATATTTCGGGGATCGTCCCCGGGCGATTCTTTCGGAGTCTCCAGAATAAAAACCTTATCTTGGAGAGCGGGATGCCGGGCAATCCTCCGCATTCCCGCCATCCCGATCTTCCCTTTCCCGATATGTTCGTGCCGGTCGCGGCGGGAGCCGAGGCCGAACTTGGCATCGTTGAAGTGGACCACCCTCAAGCGCTCCAGTCCGATCAACCGGTCAATCTCCGTGAGTGTATTGTCCAGGCCGGAAGCGGTCGCGATATCGTACCCGGAGACATAGGCGTGGCAGGTGTCGAAGCAGAGATAGAGTTTCCCCCCCACCCCGGACCGCTCCATTATCTCGGACATGTACTCGAACCGGTGGCCCAGGCTGGACCCGGCGCTGGCGGTATTTTCGAGCAGAATCCTGGTCTTCAGTTCAGGCAGATTATCAATGGTTTCACGGAGGGAGACAGCCATCTTCCGGATCCCGGCCGAGAGTCCTTCACCCCGGTGGTAACCCACGTGAATGATGAACTCGTCGGCTCCTAAGAGATCCGCCCGTTTCAAGTCATCCTGAAAGGCGGCAAGCGACTTGCGATAGATTGTCTCATCTGGGGCGGAAAGATTGATCAAGTAGGGCGAGTGGATAATGACCGGGCGGATATCTTCCGCATGGCAGAGTTCCTTGAATCTGCTGATCTCGGCCGGATCAAACGGTTTGACTTTCCAGCCGCGGGGATTGCCGCTGAAGATCTGGACCGCTTCGCAGCCGGCCGCCCGGGCACGTCCCACCGCTTTGGATACCCCTCCCGCGATTGATATGTGGGCGCCGATGCGCATAGAATAGGGAAGGATAGTGATCGGTGATCGGTGATCGGTAATCGGTAATCGGTGATCGGTAACCAGCGAGCCGGAGTGAAGACACACTAATCACCGATTACTGATCACTGATTACTTTCTTTATTTTTCTCCCCGAATACCTCCGCGGTGTATACATAAACCTCGGTCTCCGGATCTTTCCACGCGTCGGGAGGAAGGCCGGCCTTATGGGCCGTGCAGGATGAGAGGAACTCTTCCTTGGACATATTATTCTCCGTTGCTACCTGGGGCAGATAGGTCCCGGTCTGCCAGCCCCGCTTGATATAGATGCCGTGCTTGCCCAGTTCCACTTCCCGCATCGGGTCGGTGACCCGCCGCATCGGGGAGAGGACCGAGATCTCAAGCGAGATATCATCCAATTCGGAGGGCCGCACCGGGGGAAAGCGGGTATCACGGAGAGAGGCAGCCATTGCCATCTCCCGGACCACCCGGTAGAGGGGACGGTCGGCCGTGAACTGTCCGATACACCCTCTCAATCGTCCGTCCTTCGTCAGTGTCACAAACGCCCCCTGATGTCCCTGTAATTCAGGATCATCGACCGATTCCTGTGAGGGTAGGCGACCGTTTACCGCGTCGATCAGTGCCTCTCGGGCGATCCCTAACAACCGCTTCCGGGAATCTTCACTTAAACCTTCCCGATCTTGTCTTTCCTCGGTCATCTTATTCTCCTTGACTGACATATTTTTATTATCTTCCTCACCCGGCTTTTTCACCGGTGAGGAGACGGAACCGGCCGTCTTGATAAAGGCCACCGCCCCGTAACCCACCACCCGATTCTTATCCCCAAAGGAGGTGTCACCGGAGTTGGTGTAATCAAGGATCTCCACCCGGTCCACCCCCAATAACTCGGCCGCTTCCATGGTAGCCAGGACCCCCTTCTCCCCGCAAAGCGTACAGACCAGGTTGGGAACCGGCCCGGGGATATATTTTTCCCGGACTCCTACGACTTTCTCCCGGTCCATGGTCTTGATCGCGTTCAGGGTCTCCCGATCGATCCGGCTGGCGTCCCGCTCCGGGGGATAGTGAGTCATATCCGTGCTGCAGATAATTATTGAATCAGGTGTTTTCTTCATCGCCTCGGCCAAAACTTCCCCCAGTTTATCGATAACCTGATTATCCGCCTGCCCGATCAGAATCGGGACTATTTTAAAATCCTTCAAGACCCGCTGGAGGAAGGGCAGTTCTATCTCCAGTGAATGTTCCCGGCTATGGGCCCGGGGGTAATAATTAAAATCCTTGTCCTGTTCCCTGATCCAGCCCGCCAACTTCTTATCGACCGGCACCACCCCCAGCGGTGTCCGGTAACCGTCTCCCCCGTAAACTGAGACCCCCGGAAAATAAGCCCGGTGAGTGGGGCCGACCAGAAGCACTGTCTTTATCTCCGACCCTTCCAGCAGCTTGAACGCGCGGCCGGCGGTCTTTCCCGAGTACGGATAGCCGGCATGAGGGGCGATCAGGGCGACAATCCTTCCCGGCGGAAGGATGCTTGCGGCTTCTTTCAGAAAACCGTCAACCATCCGGACCAACTGGCCCGGATCGGAGGGATAGAAGCTGCCCGCCGCCGCCGGGGGGCGGATATTACTTCCTGTTGTGTCCTCCCGTCCAGACCCGGCCTGCTGGGAGCAGGCGGAGACGGGAACGAGAATGAGGGGGGCGATCACCCCCCAGATTCCTATTCTTTCCCGGGAAATAAATTGAGAGATCAGCTTTTTCATACATTTACTATACTACCGGGGAGGTTGCTTTTCATCTTGTTTTTTTCTGTTTTATTTTGTTGACATATCCGATACTGACCATATATTAAGTTAAAATTTCCCGAAGGAAAATGATCTGGGGCTGTAGCTCAGCCCCGCAAAGCTTCGTTGCGGGGTCTAAGGGCTTCATCGGATTTACGAGCACTTTGTTCTGTAAATTCGTGAATCCCTAAGACTGGGAGCCAAGTTTAAAGCCGCTTCTAACTTGTTCGAGATTGAAGCATCTGGGGCTGTAGCTCAGCTGGGAGAGCACATGGCTGGCAGCCATGGGGTCAGGGGTTCGAACCCCCTCAGCTCCATAAAAAAGCCGGTACGCTTATCGCGGGCCGGTTTTTTTATGCCGGATCTCTTGCCCTGAAAGTTCAGATATCCCCCATCGGAACTCCGGATAAACCCGCCAACCCCGCTTGATCAAGGGCTTGCAGGAAAAGCCGGTGGAGTCCCCGGCTCTCAGCCCGGGAGTTCAGATAAGTCAGGTCAAGACGGCGTCCCTGCACTTTTAGCACCCCGAGAATATCCTGCCATTGTCGATCGGAAGTACCATCTCCTTTCCGGTACCAATCCAGCTTCTCAAGGATAATATCTTCCGGACTGTAAACATAGACCTGCTTCCCATCAACAATTTCTTCAGATTGACGGCGCAAGAAGAGTTCCCCGGTTAACTCGGTCCGCTCGCGGACAAATATATCAACTTTAAACATGGTCTTCAGATGGATAATATTGAACGCTCTCTTCCGCTTTACCGCGTCTCTAACTGCTTCAGCATCGACATAAAAATCGGTCTTGAGCGCTTCTACCAGAGCATCAACAGCCGGGGGATCAAGAATCACCGCCAGATCAACATCTTGAGAGGACCGCGGTATCCCATGGATCGAACTGGCCAGTGATCCTCCCAGGAGGTAATCGATAGAAAGCTCGTCAAGAATCCTAACCAGCAATACAACTACTTTCAGGGGATCGGGCAGTATCATAACCCTTCTTTCTCCGGGTCCCAGTGAAATACTTTTACCATAGTTTTCCGATCCAGACGGAGGGCGGCCAGTCGGAGCTCGTATTCTTTCTCTGAAGCAGCAGGATATCGCCTGTGGATCCCACTCAGGGTAAGCATCTGGCAACTACGGGTGAGTTCCGCGAACTGCCGGGACTTTACCCGGGATGGCATTTTTCGCAGTTGCTCAATCAAAAAACGTTCCGCCTGAGGACTGGTATCCGGTGATTGGGTCTTCATTAGAATTTATCTTACCGTTTAGATTAACCTATAGCGGAAGAAAAATAAATATATTTCTTGACCGATTGCCTGTTTCTATCCATAGTAACGCCACCACAACGAAAAAGATTGAAAAGAAGATCGTTGAAAGTGAGCGAACCCGATTTATTCATAATTCGGGTTAGTTTTGAACAATGCCAGAGTTAATATCGATAGCAATGCAATATGGAGATAATCAATCATGTATTATCCGAATCTTAAACTCTTCCAGGAAAAAGCCCGACAGGGAAATCTGATTCCGGTCTATACCGAACTGGTCGCCGACCGGGAGACACCGGTCTCGGCTTTCATGAAGCTGGGAGATTCACCATACGCCTATCTCCTGGAGAGCGTGGAATCAGGCGGCGGGATCGGCCGGTACTCCTTCCTGGGGAGCAACCCCTCCCTGATCTTTAAAAGCCGGGGGAGTGAAGCCGAGATCAACGAACACAATCAAACCAGGAAACTTCGCTCTAAAAACCCGTTGATGCTCCTCAAGGGCCTGCTCAAGAATTACCGGCCGGTCAAGGATGAGACCCTCCCTCCCTTCTCCGGCGGCGCGGTCGGCTACATCAGCTATGACTGTGTCCGGTTCTTCGAAGAAATTCCGGAGGAGAAACTGGATGAACTTAATCTCCCGGAGCTCTACTTCATGCTGACGGACACCATCATCATCTTCGACCGGCTGATGAATAAACTCAAGATCGTCGCCAACGCCCATATCAGCGGCGACCCCGAACGGGCTTACGGGGAGGCGGTCTCCCGGATCGAGACCCTGCTCGGGCAGTTGATGGGCGGCGCCGGCGGAACCTACTTTCAACCCCCTCCCATCCGGCCCCGCGGAGAACTCATCTCCAACATGACCCCGAAAGTTTACGAGAAGGCCGTCCGGGCGGCCCAGGAGTACATCCGGGCCGGGGACATTCTCCAGGTTGTCCTCTCTCAGCGCTTCCGGACCGAGACGAACTGTCCCCCCCTGGACATCTACCGGGCCTTGAGAACCATCAATCCGTCCCCCTACATGTTCTTCCTCCAGTTTGACAACCTCCATCTGATCGGCTCATCCCCTGAGATCATGGTCCAGGTCGTCGGTGATGAGGTCCGGGTCCGTCCGATCGCGGGCACCCGCCCCCGCGGAAGCTCCGTCCGGGAGGACGCGCGGCTGGAAGAAGAACTCCTGGCCGACCCCAAGGAACGGGCGGAACATATCATGCTGGTCGACCTGGGGAGAAATGATGTGGGCCGGGTTTCCCTTCCCGGTTCAGTCCGGGTGGACGAGATGATGGGGGTGGAAAAATATTCTCACGTGATGCATATTGTCTCCGACGTCCGGGGGAAGCTCCGGCCTTCCGAGGATGCCTATTCAGCCTTTTCCGCCACTTTTCCGGCCGGGACCGTCTCCGGGGCGCCCAAGATCCGGGCGATGGAGATCATCGAAGAACTGGAACCGGTCCGCCGGGGGCCTTACGCCGGAGCGGTGGGATATTTCAGCTTCGACGGCAATCTCGATTCCTGTATCACCATCCGGACTATAATCGTCAAGGACCGGACCGCTTTTATTCAGGCCGGGGCCGGGATCGTGGCCGACTCGGTCCCGGAGAGAGAACATCAGGAGTGCCTGCAGAAGGCGCAGGCGCTCTTCCGGGCCGTTCAGATGGCGGAAGGAGGCCTGCAATGATCCTGCTGATCGACAACTATGATTCATTTGTCTACAACCTGAAGCAATATCTTGAAGAACTGGGCGAAGAGGTCACAGTCAGGCGCAATGACCGGATCAGCATCGACGAGATCGAGGAGCTCAAACCCACATCGATCGTGATCTCCCCCGGACCGGGAAGACCGGAGGATGCCGGCGTGAGTGTGGAGATCGTCAAATACTTTTCCGGTAAAGTTCCCATCCTCGGAGTATGCCTGGGACATCAGGCGATAGCCCGGGCCTTCGGCGGGACCATCAAGAGAGCCGATCGGCTCATGCACGGGAAGACCTCGGAGATACACCATGACGGGAAGACCATCTTCTCCGGCCTGGAGAATCCCTTCCAGGCTACTCGCTACCATTCCCTGATCGTGGAGGAAGAGACTCTCCCCGCCGAATTGGAGATCAGCGCCCGGACCGCCGAGGGTGAGATCATGGCCCTTCGTCATAAAAACCTTCCGGTTGAAGGGGTACAATTTCACCCGGAATCAATCCTTACAAGGTACGGCAAGCGCCTCCTCCACAACTTCATCACCGGCAAGACCGAGCAGATTCCGATCAAGGAGGCGCTGGACAAGGTAATCAGCGGGATCGATCTCTCCCGCGAGGAAGCGGTCGGGGTGATGGATATCATCATGAGCGGGGATGCTACTCCGGCTCAGATCTCGGCCTTTATTACCGGCCTTCGCCTGAAAGGAGAGACAGTTGAGGAGATCAGCGGCTGCGCCCGGGTCATGCGGGAGAAGGCCCTGACTATTCGGACTCCGGAGGGGAGGATGGTTGTCGATACCTGCGGGACCGGAGGCGATAAGAGCAATACCTTCAATATCTCCACGGCGGCCGCCCTGATCGCCGCCGGGGCGGAGATCACGGTGGCCAAACACGGCAACCGCTCGGTCTCCAGCCGCTGCGGAAGCGCCGACGTTCTCCGGGAATTGGGCGTCAACATCATGGCCCCCCCAGAGGTGATGGAGAAGTGCCTGGACGAGATCGGGATCGCCTTCCTCTTCGCTCCCCTTCTCCATTCAGCCATGAAGCACGCCATCGGACCCCGACGGGAGATCGGTATCCGGACTATCTTCAATACCCTGGGCCCTCTCTCAAATCCGGCTTCCGCCCCGATCCAACTCCTGGGGGTTTACAGTGAAGCTCTGACCGGGACCCTGGCCCGGGTTCTGGGGGATCTGGGGAGCGAACGGGCCTGGGTGGTACACGGGGGAGACGGATTGGATGAGATCACCCTCACCACCGGGACGGTGGTCTCCGAACTGAAGGACGGGGAAGTTAGAACATTCCGAATCAGCCCCGATCAGGTTGGCCTCTCCCCCTGCCGCCCGGATGAGTTGAAAGGCGGAGAACCGGTCGAAAACGCCCGCATTATTCTCGATATCCTGGAAGGAAAATCCGGGCCAAAGAGAGATGTGGCCGTCCTCAACGCCGGGGCGGTCATCATGCTGGGAGGGGGAGCGGACGACCTGGCGGCGGGAATTGAGAAAGCCCGGGAGTCTATCGATTCCGGTCAGGCCAGGGAGAAACTGGAGAAGTTGCGGGAGATGACGAAATAGTCACTGACTGAAATGGCGAAGTCCGAATAACGAACAGAGATGAGCGATTTTCTTAATACAATCCGGTGTTTAAAAGAAGAAGAGATCGCGGCTCGGAAACATGAGATGCCGATCAGCGAATTCCGGGCCCGGATCCGTGGCCTTCCCTCGGCGCGCGATTTTCGGGGGGCGTTGAAGAAGACGCGGATAGCCCTGATCGCGGAAGTAAAGAAGTCTTCCCCCTCCGCCGGCGTCATCGTGGAAGAGATCGACCCCGGCATAATCGCGCTGAGATACCAGGAAGGGGGAGCAGCCGCGGTCTCGGTTCTGACTGAGAGCCGTTACTTCAGCGGAGAGATCAACCACCTGGAGATCGTAAAAGCAGCGGTCTCCATCCCGGTATTGAGAAAAGATTTTATTATCGATGAATACCAGATCTACGAATCCCGCGTCGCCGGGGCGGACGCGATCCTCCTGATCTCCGAGTTGATCGATCGGGAGAGGCTGGAGACATTTCTGGCGTTGTCTCACCAACTCGGGCTCGCCTGTCTGGTTGAGTCGCATAGTCGAGATGAGCTCGAGAAGGCGATCGCGAGCGGGGCGGTTATTCTAGGCGTCAACAACCGCGATCTGGACACACTTAACGTCGATCTGGATACGGCCGTGCGGCTCCTTCCCCTGATCCCCGGAGAGCGGACCAGGGTGGCTGAGAGCGGGATCAAGACCCCCGAAGACGTCATGAGAATGACTGAGGCGGGCGCCAACGCGATCCTGGTGGGCGAGACGCTGGTGAGATGCGGCGATCCGAAGAAAAAAATTAAGGAGTTACTGAGAGCTGAATAAGAACAAGATCAAAATAAAAATCTGCGGCCTGACCAGGCCGGAAGACGTGCTCTTCCTCCGAGAACTCTCAATTGATTTCGCGGGCTTTATCTTCGTTCCCGGCACCCCCCGTTTTCAGGATATCGAGAGCGTCCAAAAACTCACGAAACTTCTCCCCCCTGATCTTCGGTCGGTAGGGGTCTTCTTGGATGAAGAACCGGCGAAAGTTCGAAAGGCGGCGGAGATCTGCGGTCTCGACATTCTCCAGTTTCACGGCCGGGAAACGCCGGAGTACTGCAGTCAGTTCGGCCTCCCCTACTTCAAGGTGATCAGGATTACCGGGGCGATTGACGTCGAACTCTTAACCGGATACCACCCGGAGGCTTTTCTTCTGGATACATTCTCCAAAGAGAACGCGGGAGGTACCGGCCGAACCTTTGACTGGACCGTGGCCCGCCGGGTGATACAATCCGGTACCAGGGTCATCCTGGCCGGCGGGCTCAACCCGAAAAATGTCGCCCGGGCAATTAGAGAGGTCCACCCGTGGGGTGTGGATGTCTCTTCCGGAGTCGAGATTGCTCCGGGCGTAAAAGATCACGATAAGATGAGACAATTCATAGAGGCAGCGCGAAGTTAAGACGCTGAATAAGAAATGAATAAAGAACAGCGTAAAATCCCCGGCGATTATAAGTCCGCGCACCTGCTTGGACGTTTCGGGGGGCAGTACGTTCCCGAAACTTTGATGGCCCCACTTCGGGAACTTGAAGAAGCCTACCGCCTATTCAGCCGGGACCCCGGCTTCCGTAACCGCCTAAAATATCTCCTCTCCGATTACGCGGGGCGGCCGACTCCTCTTTACTTCGCCGAGAGCTCTCGAAATATGCCGGAGGAGCGCGCATCTACCTGAAGCGGGAAGACCTCTGCCATACCGGCGCTCATAAGATCAATAACTGTCTCGGCCAGGCTCTGCTGGCTAAGATGATGGGGAAGAAGCGGGTCATCGCCGAGACCGGGGCGGGTCAGCATGGTGTCGCCACGGCTACCGCCTGCGCCCTGCTGGAACTCACCTGCGAGGTCTACATGGGAAGTGTGGATATCGAACGGCAGGCCCTCAATGTCTTCCGGATGGAGTTGCTCGGAGCCCGGGTCATCCCCGTCACCACCGGAAGCAGAACCTTGAAAGACGCTTGCAATGAAGCGCTCCGGGACTGGGTCACCAATGTGGGAAACACTTACTATCTATTAGGCTCAACCGTCGGTCCCCGCCCCTACCCGATGATGGTCAGGAACTTTCAGACGGTGATCGGGAAGGAAGCAAAAGCCCAGTATAAAAAAGCCGAGGGCGGCCTCCCTGATTATCTGGTCGCCTGCGTGGGAGGAGGGAGCAACTCACTGGGGCTCTTTTATCCCTTTATCAAGGACCCGGTCCGTTTCATCGGGGTGGAAGCGGGAGGCCGGGGACTGAAAACCGGGGAACACGCCGCCACCCTTCTCAAGGGCCGGCCGGGAGTACTCCACGGAAGCTTCAGCTATCTCCTTCAGGACCGAGACGGACAGGTGCGGCCGACCCATTCCATCTCGGCGGGCCTTGATTATCCCGGGGTGGGACCGGAGCACAGCTACTTCAAAGAGAGCGGTCGAGCCGAATATGTGTCGGTGACCGATCGGCAGACCCTCCGGGCGGCGATCCTCTTAAGCCGCCGGGAAGGGATTATCCCCGCCCTGGAGAGCGCTCATGCTATTGCTTACGCGGTAAGACTGGCCCGGCGCTTAAAGCGTAATCAATCCATCATCGTCTGCTTATCCGGCCGGGGTGATAAAGATCTGGAGATTATACAAAAAGCATGAACATCGAACGTCCAACTTTCAACTTCGAACTTCGAACTTCGAACTTTTTTCCTATCTTATTACCCCTCTATTTTTTCAAGGCTTGACATGAATAAGATCGATGCCACATTTCAAAAACTCCGTTCAGAAAAATCAAAAGCCTTCATCGCCTATCTCACCGTCGGATTCCCGGATCTCGAGACCAATCTCAAGCTGATCCTGGAGATGGAGAGGCGGGGGGTTGACATCATCGAACTGGGGGTCCCCTTCTCCGATCCTATCGCCGACGGCCTAACTATCCAGGCTTCCTCCCAGGCAGCTCTGGAACAAGGGACCACTCCCGGGGACGCTCTCAGATTGGCCTCCGAGATTCGATCCCGTTCATCCCTCCCCCTGGTCCTGATGGGCTACCTCAATCCCTTCCTCAGTCACCCGCCGGAACGATTGGCCGGCGAACTCTCCCGGGCCGGCATCGACGGGGTTATTATCCCGGACCTTCCCCCGGAAGAATCCGATTTCATTCTTGACCCTCTCAAGGAACAAGGTATCCACACAATCTCCCTGTTGGCTCCGACCAGCGGTATTGAGAGAATAAAACTGGTCAGCCGGAAGAGCGGAGGGTTTATCTATTACGTCTCCCGAACCGGGGTAACCGGGGCGCGAAAAGACCTCTCAAAGGGATTAGTGGAGAGAATAATTGAGATCAAGAAGCTGGCCAACCTCCCCGTCTGCGTCGGCTTCGGCATCTCCACTCGGAGCCAGTTGCTCAAGATCTGGGAAGTAGCCGACGGCGTCGTCATAGGCAGCGCTCTGATCAGACCGTTTCTGGAGAGTTCGACAGCGTCGGGAGGGCTGAAAAAAAGTATCCAGGTGCTGGACCGGCTGCTTGGCAACGATTAATTTTTGCCTGAACCCCTGTTTGCTACTCTGCAGTTTGAATTGGCGCCAGCAGGAGTTTGATCTCGATCATGTCCTGGCAGGGATTCAGTATCGAGATTATGCCTGTCTCGCTCTCGAGCTCGCCTTCCGGCACCAGACTTTCTGCTTCGAAGCCTTCCGGAACGGCAATTCTGATCCGGGCAAAGTTGGTCTTCCGCTCGAAGTGCAACCGGCCGTCATCGTCAAGAAAGTATGACTCCGGCTTGATGAAGATACTCTCCATCACATACCGGTCCTTCTCCCGGGGATAAACTTTCCCCCCCCAGCTCCGCACCTCCACTGCCGGGGGTTCATCCGGGACCAACCTCTCGATAAGCGCGTCAAGGCTTTCCTTGTCGTAGGCCACGATATCTTCGATCGAGGTGGAACGGGTGGAAGAACCAACCTTGAAATCCGGGTGGTGGAACGAGGTGATAACCCCGAAGCTCCCGACATCATCCAGCAGCTCGTACTCCACCAGCGGCTTCCACTGCAGCGCCTCGAACGCCGCCGCCTCCATCACCTGGAGATAGACCGGGAGAGGTAAAGACGCCGGGAAGGCCGGTCCGATCCCGGCAGCCAGCTCTTCCGGGAGCCCCTCGACCGGGACCCCCATCGTTTTGACCGGCGAGTCTTCCGGAAGTCGGCAGACTCCCTCCTCCGTCTTTAAAAGCGGATCGAGGAATAGATTCTCACCATCGGGGGCTTCCGGCCGGAAGTCTTCCTCGTTCTCCCATAATATATTATTGAAAATATCCGGTTGGGACTCTTCGTCCCGGTTGATCCCGATTTCACAGAAGGCGATGATATTGTTCGCAATGGTGGAACGTGGTGACTTCCAGAACTTGAAACCTTCCCTCCCCGTGCAGACAAGATTATTAACCGCCAGAAGATACGCGGGGGCGCCATCGACCCCAACCGTCTTCCGATTTACCAAGATGATGTTGTTAATAATAACACAATCCGCGGCGCATGCGCGGATCCCGCTCCCACTGTTTCCGGTGATGATATTCTCAAAGACACCTATCAGGCCACCGCTGATCTTAACCCCCTCGAGCCCGTTGGTGATGGTGAATCCCTTGATAACACTGCCGTCCTCGCCGACCACCACCGGCCCGGTCCCGCCGCCGTCCAGGATGGAGAGATCGGCCCCCGCTCCTTCCAGGATCACCCCCTTTCTCAGGATCAGGTTCACCCGGTAGGTCCCGGCCGGAACCCGGACAATATCCCCGGGGGCTGCTTCATCGACCAGTTCCTGGAGGTCAACAATCTGCCCCGGAAGCAAAGTTGATGCCGCCAGAAAGAACAAAACCACCGCAATTGTAAGAAGAGCATGCTTTATCATAATTCCAATACCTCCCAAGGTATTAATTTGCATTTATTTAATATAACCTGTTGATTGTCAGAATGCAAGTAAAATAAATCGAAAAAAGAGTGACCGGTATCATTCTCCTATCATCTGCTTCATCAACTCTTCAAAATCCCAGTCACCTATGGTTACCTCGACCTCTTCTTCCTTGCCGCTCCCTCCCCTCTCCACCGTGATTTTGATGCTGGTCCCCGGCTTACTCATCAAACCTTTCAAGAAACCGCCGGGGTCTTCGGAGAAAGTCTTGCCGTTGATCTTCAAGATCGCGTCCCCGGCGGTTAAGCCGCCTCTTTCGGCAGCTGACCCCGGCATGACTTCGGCGATCGGCAGCGATTTAAAAAATTGCTCACCTTCCATCTCCCCTATCCTGATCCCCAGGGAGGGAACAATATTCTGACGGCGCTCCCGTTCTTCTTTCTCCTCCGGGGTCAGCCTCTCAAGAGTGATCACGGGGATCTCCTTCTCTTCCCCGGCGGAGAGTAATATACCAGGAACCTCCTCTGCCTTATAATCCTTCGCGCTCACGGTCAATGTGTAATCTCCCGGTGAGAGACCCTCCAGGCTGAAGCTTCCTTCCGCGTCGGTCATATCCATACTGCCAGAAGAAAAGTCTCCCAACCCCATCCCTTTAATCCATACCCGGGCTTCTTCCAGCGGAGTGCCGTTCAGAATGCCGAACACCCGGCCGGTTATCATGCTCTCCGGCTCGAGCGTGATCTCACCCAGGTCGGTCTCCTGCCCGGGTTCTATCTCAATCCCCTCAATCTTCTGGGTGGCCAGGCCGGGTGACCTGACTGTCAGGTCATAGACACCGGGTCCCAGATTAGTGATTTTAAAGATACCGTCCCCCAGCTCAATGGTCTGGCGGGAGGAAAAGAAGATGAAGTCAAAATCAAAGGGCCCCGCCTTCTGCTTTCGGGGGATCAGCGTTACCTCGGAGACCGGTTTCTTCCCGGCTCTCAGGAAGCGACCCCGGATAGAACCCGCGTCTTTCAATATAACAATAACCTCGTCTTGATCCACATCAACTCGCTGCCGCCGGGCGGTGACATATTCTTCGGCTTGAACTGAAATATATAATGGTCCGGCGGGTTCGTCCCGGAGGATGAAAGAACCCTGGGAGTCAGTGCTATTATCTCTTTCCATCGAGCTCATGATTACTGTAAAACCGTGCCCCTCTTCCTGGACGGAGACCCGAGCCCCTTCCACCGCCTCACCACGGACATTCTTGACCAGAACCCGGAGATCACGCCCTTCTTTTAATACGATCCTGACTGTGCCCTTCGATTCTCCTTCTTCAAGCTTTACCTTCCGCCGCGACTCCATGCCGTAGCCGTCTTTCGAGACCTCGATCTTATAGTCAGCCGGAGGGAGATGATCGAAGCGGCAACTTCCCTTGACATCGGTGAGCTTCTTCCGTGCACTGATCGAGATGACCGACTCGCGGCGCGATGACCAATCGTCATCCAGAGAGACCATGGCTCCGACTACCGACTCTCCTTCCTCGTTCTCCACCTCCACTTGCAGTGAACGCCCCGAACTTAATATTAAAACAATTCCTTCTACGGAATCCCGTTCCGGGGAGATGGAGATCAACTCTCCCCGCGTTTGAGCGAACCCCTTCTTCCGGGCGGCTAATTTTATCTCCCCCTCCCCTTCCGAAAAGAAGGGCAATGTGAAACAACCGGCGTCATCGGATTGAGTTTTTTGTCTATAGTTGCGTTGAAACCTTTTCTTGCCCGGCCGCCGGAAGAAGACCATAATCTCCGAGCCGGAGACCGCTTCTCCTTCTTCATCAACGACCATACCGTTGAAGGTTATCTTCCGTCCGGGATCGAACTCCAATCGCACACCGGTCAGATTCTCCCCGGCGGTTAGCCGGATTTTCTTCTCAACCCGGTATTTCGAATAAGGATCCGACCACCAACGAGCTTTTAATTCATATTCCCCTCCCGGCATCGCCCGAAATTGGAACTCTCCTTCTTCATCGGTAGTATCGCTTTCTTTTTTCGTACTATCGACGGGAGAGAGCACAACTCTCACATTATTCAAGGGTAGTTCGGTTTCGGCCCCGGTAACCCGGCCGGAGATACTCGCGCCCCTATAGACGGTCAATATAACCGGGACGGCCTCCTCGAGAGATACCGCTTCGATGTTTCTGACCCAATCGGATGTGTAATCTCTGTCTTTCAGACGAAGATCATAGCCGCCTTTCTTTAAATCGGACACGCAGTAATTCTTCTCCGGGTCAATGGGTACCTTCCTGGAAGATGACTCCCACTTCCCTTTTCTGAACTCCAGTCTGACCGGAGATTCCAGACCATCAAGATCGCCCCGGAGGCTTCCCTTGATGACAAATCCTTCTCTCAGTGCTAGTCTGGTATCCTCCGTCCCGGTCCCCACATCTCTTTCTGTGCACTTGATATAACCGGGGAGGGAAGCACTGAGAGAGTAGATCCCTTCTTTCAAGCTTTTTATATCAAACCGCCCGCCTCCATCGGATACAATTTTCCGGTCGGTTGAACGAAAGAAGGGGATACTATCTTCTCCTACGGCCCAGTAGTTAATCTTGACTCCTGCCAGTGGCTGCCCTTTCTCATCCACCACCTGGCCGGAGATCACCCGCCCCGGATTCAACTTTATCTCCAGTTCCTTCATCTCCCCATCGCTCAAGACGGTTTCTTTCACCACCTCTCCTACCCAACCCTCCGCCGTGACCTCCACCCGGTAAGGACCCGGAGCAAGCTCCTTCTCAAAAAGGGTAGCGGAGAGCGCCTCGGGTTTAATCTCTCCAGACACGCCAGACACGCGGTAGGAAATTATCTTTTCTCTCTCCGGGCCTTTTAAAGCGAACAGAGAGACATTCACACCGGGCACCGGCTGGTCTAAAGTGGAGAGGACCTTGATCCGGAGCGTCGCGGAGACCGGTGGGGGCCCCGGCGAGGGGGATGCCAATGGTATGGGCCCGGTTAAACCGGTGGGGGAGATCAATAAGCCAAGTAACAGACAGGTATTACAACAGATGAAAATTTTATTCATTGGACACCCTCGAGTGAGTTGAGGTTTCCTTCTATCTGTATTATTATATTCAACCGGATAATTAAATCCATGTTAATATGTTAAAATCTTTCAATGGGAAAATCTTATGCTCGTGACCATCGAACGCTGCTCGGCTTATTACGGGGATAATCCCCGACGGGCCTTATTGCGCGCGCTTGAGCCCCTGGGAGGAATCGAAGAGTTCGTCAAACCCGGGCAGAAGGTTCTGCTCAAGCCTAACCTGCTGAGAAAGGCGCGTCCGGAAGAAGCGGTGACCACCCATCCCTTGCTGATCAAGGCGGTGGTGGAGCTGGTCCAGGGGGCCGGAGGGAAAGCCGTGATCGGGGACAGTCCGGGGGCCGCTCTGGCCCACACCCGCAATACCTTGATCAAGCTCTACCGGGGGTGCGGCCTGGACCGCGTGGCGGATGAGACCGGGGCCGAACTTTCTTTTGATACCGGTTATCGGATAATCCCCCTGCCAAACGGCAAGACGGTGAAACGGATCGAGATTATTGACGCGGCCCTGAACGCCGATGTCATCATCAACCTCCCCAAATTCAAGACCCATAATTTCACCCTTCTGACCGGGGCCGTGAAAAATTGTTTCGGCCTGGTGCCCGGTCTGATCAAACCCGCCTACCACGCCAAGCTTCCGGACCTGGACGACTTCTCCTCGATGCTGGTGGATCTGATGGAGTTTGCCGATCCGGCCCTGACCATCGTAGATGGAGTCTGGGGGATGGAGGGGGAAGGGCCCGGGGCCGGAAAGTTCAGGGAGATGGGATTGATTGTGGCCGGCCGATCCCCGGCCGCGGTTGATGTCGTGCTGAGCCGGATCATGGGGATCGATCCCCTCTCGATCGCCACCATCCGGCAGTGCGTGGAGCGGGGATTGCTTCCGGAAGATCTCTCAGAAGTCGAGATCCGCGGGCTGGAACTTTCCGAAGCGATTCAGAAGAACTTCGCGGTCCCGCCGGGAAAACCAATGGCCTTCCCTGCCTGGACCCGGCCCTTCATGCCAATTGCCAAATATCTCCTCACCACCCGGCCCCGGATCAATAAGAGACGATGTATCGGCTGCGGTGACTGCGAACGGGTCTGCCCGGTCGATATGATTACCATGGAGAATGGAAAGGCCCGGATTCACCTCTCCGGGTGCATCCGCTGCTACTGCTGTCACGAGACCTGCGCTCACCACGCCATCGACCTCATCCACCCCCTCTTCCAGCGCCTCTTCGTTTAATCCCGGAGAAGACTACTCACCACTGACAAAAATTAGAGGCTGGCTGTTAGCTGGATTGGAAAGAAGGAGCAGATGATGAAGCCGATCCCAGGAGGTCTTCCATGGTCAGGTCGGCGGCGCCCTCGGCTAGAGATTTGTCCAGGATCTCTTCGATCCGCCAGACGGCCGGGGACTTTTTAAGCGTCGGGGGGATGATCTCGGGGCCTCCGGAATTACGGAGAACCTCTATTACCGTCTTGACCGTTAAAGCGCTTAGATCACGGGCCGGCTGATAGAGACGCTGGTTACCGGAAACCTCGTTGATCAACCCTCCTTCCACCATCTCCTGGAGTACTTGATTGACCAGCCTGATCGGCACATCGAGTTCACCGGCCAGTTCCTCCACCCCGCCGGGAGGCTTGCCCTGCAAGAAACGGGAGCCGATCCGGACCAGGAGGTTGAGCGCCACCAGTTCCTGGTACGCCCAGCTCCGGGAGAGCGCGGTCTCTTCACCGTGGAAGGTGCGGATATTCTGAACCGCGAAGGAGATCTCCGCCCCTAAAAGGACGATATTCCAGCTGATATATAGCCAGACCAGGTTGATCGGGATCGAGGCCAGGGCCCCGTAGATGTTGGCGTACTTCACGAAACCAACCTGAAAGGTTATGTACCCCCAGAGAGCAGCCTGCCAGACCAGGCCGGCGACCAGGCCCCCGATCAACGCGGCGTGGACCTTCACCCGGGTATTGGGCATAAAGATATACAGGAAAGAAAATCCCAGACAGATAAGCAGCCTATTGAGTGTCGCCCAGAATAAGACCTGAAGGGTGTGAAAATGCAGCACGGTGGCGAACAACTGGTTGGAGCGCAATACTCCGCCGATCGTGACTCCGGCCGCGATAAAAAGAGGCACGATCAGCAGCACGCTCAGATAGTCGCTGAACTTCCGCCAGATGGTGCGGGACCTTTGTACCCCCCAGATATGATTGAAGGAGAGCTCGATATTCCCCATCACAGAGATGATCGTCACCACCAGCAGGACCAGGGCGGGGGGCCCCAGGGTTCCGGCCTTGATATTGTCGACGAAGGTGAATAAACGGGACCCGATCTCCTCATTCCCGAGAGCGACTTTCTCGATCAAGAATGACTTCAGGGGGCTGATGTCCACTCCGAAGCCACCCCGGGCCAGGGAGAAAGCAAACGCCAGGAGTGGGACCACGGCGAGGAGACTGGCAAAGGTGAGGGCGGAGGAGCGGAGCGGGCAACTGTCCTTCAAGAAACCCCTGACCACCAGGTAGACGATCTTGATCAGGCGGACCAGGAGCCGCCGGGCCCAGGAGAGAGTCGTGAGCTCAAGGGCCCAGATATCCCGGGTAAAGAAGTTAATATACCGGGTAATTGGAGAGACTGGATCGTTCTTTTTAGTTGAATTTTCCATGATATAATAAATGTCGCTTTCTCTTAATAATAAATATACATCTGGGGTGTTATGAAGACAACCGTTTTTGTGAGCCGGAAGATCCCGCGAGCCGGGATCGATATCCTGGAAGAGGCTGGAATGGCAGTGGAAGTGAACCCGGAAGACCGGGTCCTGACGGCGGAAGAACTGATGGTGGGCTGCCGGGGTAAGGACGGCCTCCTCTGCCTCCTGACTGATACGATCGACCGGGCTTTTCTCAAAAAGATGTCCCAACTAAAAGGAATCGCCAACATGGCGGTCGGCTACAACAACATCGATGTAAACGCGGCCGCCGAGAGGGGTATCCCGGTCAGCAACACCCCCGGGGTTCTCACCGAGGCTGCTGCCGACCTGACCTGGGCGCTCCTGGTGGCCACCGCCCGGCGGTTATCGGAAGCGGAACGCTACCTTCGGGCCGGAGAGTTCACCGGCTGGGGGCCGCTCCTCTTCCTGGGGGGCGATCTCCCCGGCCGGACACTGGGGATTATCGGAGCGGGGAGGATCGGGACCGCGGTCGGCGTGCGGTCACAAGGCTTCAGGATGAAGATTATCTATACCGACCCCAACCGTAACATGGTCCTGGAAGAAGAACTCGATGGACGGAGAGTTGAATTGGATACCCTCCTCGCGCAATCCGATTTCATCACCCTCCACGTCCCACTCACCGAAGAGACCCGGCACCTGATCGGGAGCCGGGAGTTGCGCCGGATGAAGAAGACGGCTTACCTGATCAACACCTCCCGAGGACCGGTGGTTGATGAAGAAGCCCTGGTCGAGGCCCTCCAATCGGGGGAGATCGCCGGGGCCGGGTTGGACGTCTTTGAGAAGGAACCCCATATTCATCCGGGGCTCTTATCACTCCCCAGCGCCGTCCTCCTCCCCCATATCGGAAGCGCCACCATCGAGACCCGGACCCGGATGGCGGAGATGGCGGCCCGGAACCTGGTGGCGATGATGAAGGGCGAACGTCCTCCCGACTGCGTCAATCTATAACCTATCCCCATCCCTTATTAGAATTAGATATTTATAGCATTGCTGTTTTTGTCTAATTCTGGAAAACATGCGCTTTATTTGAACAGGCTTTCTCTTCCTTAAGTCTAATTAAATGTTAAATATCTTCAATCCATATCCCGAACAAAAGAATGCCTTGACAATGTGGTATATTTAATTGAGGGAAGACGGGTGGGGGCGAGCATGGTCGGGCGGCGGAGGTTACCGGTAATCAAAATTCAGGGGATCAAAAATGACAAAAAAACCCCGAATTAATCATCCTGAGAACAGCAAATCGTCGAACCCTCCCGGAAGACTATCTTGGTTCGCGGCAATTTTAGTTCTTGTACTTCTTGTCCTGTTGATCTTCGTGGAAGGGGTGGAATCCAACCCGGTCTGCAGCGGCGGTAGCGCCCACTGGTGGGGCGGCAATTTAGAGCCCCAGGCTTGTTATCCTCTCGACATTCCGGCTGACAAGCTGGTGCTGAGCCCCCATGTCTACGGCCCCGACGTTTACCCCCAGGAATATTTCAATGATCCTGATTTCCCCGAAAACATGGGAGCGATCTGGGAGGCCCACTTCGGCTTCCTGGTGAACGAGAGTTACGCGGTGGTCCCGGGCGAGTTCGGCGGCAAGTACGGCCACGGCGGCAATCCCCGCGATCCGATACTCCAGGACTCCCTGGTCGATTATTTCCTGGAGAAAGATATCCCCGGATTCTTCTACTGGTGCTGGAACCCGAACAGCGGGGACACGGGGGGGATACTCAAGGACGACTGGACAACGGTCTGGGATGACAAGGTCGTTCTCCTCCACCGGATGATGGCTGATGGTGATCCGACCCCCACTCCGGTCTGCGGACCGGGTTTTCCGGACCGGGTCTTCGCCCCTTACGTGGATGTCTGCATCTACCCGCGGTTCTTCATCACCGAGATGAACACGGCGATGGGGACGAAGTACTACACCCTGGCCTTCGTCGTCAGCGCCAATGACGGAATCGGACGGCCGGCCTGGGGCGGCTATCCGGAATATCTGGTGGAGGGTGACTGGTACCGGGACGAGATCGACGAGATCCAGGCGCGGGGAGGAGACGTGATCGTCTCCTTCGGCGGCGAGGCGAGCTCGGAACTCGCCCTGGCCCATGACAATGTCGAGGATCTCCGGGCCGCCTACCAGTCGGTGATCGACAGATATCACCTGACCCGGGTCGACTTCGACATCGAGGGCGCGGCAGTCGCCCATACGGAATCAATCGACCGGCGCAACAAGGCCATCAAACTCCTCCAGGACCAGAACCCCGATCTGACGGTGGCTTACTGTCTCCCGGTCATCCCCTCGGGGCTGACCCAGGACGGGATAAATCTTCTCCAGAACGCCATCGACAACGGGGTGAGGGTGGATGCGGTCAACATCATGGCCATGTTCTTCGGGGCCGGTGCCGCGCCGAACCCGGATGGACAAATGGCGGAGTACGCGATCGAGGCGGCGGAGAGCCTCTTCGATCAGCTAAAAAGCCTCTACCCGGAAAAGTCTGACAGCCGGCTGTGGCGAATGGTCGGGATAACCCCGATGATCGGCCGGGGCGGCATCACAACCGAGGTCTTCTATCTGGAGGACGCGGAACAGCTCCTGGCTTTCGCCCGCGAGAAGAACATCAACCTGATCTCCATGTGGTCCGCCAACCGGGACAACGGTTCCTGCGGAGCGGCATCCTACTCCTCACCGCTCTGCAGCAGCCTCGAGCAGGACGACTTCGCGTTCTCGGAGATCTTTGAGCAGTTCACGGGCGCGGTGGTGCCGACCCCCACCCCGGCTGCTACCGGGACACCGGAGCCCACGGCCACTGCCCCGCCGGCACCGAGCCCGAGCGTTCCGGCGGTCCCCACCCCCACTCCAGGTGACCCGGGACCGACAGTTCCTCCGACGCCGGCTCCCCCGATTCCGCCGGCTGCCCGGCAGCTCCCGGTTATCGAATCCGGAGACTACGACGGAGACGGGAGTTCCGATGTTGCCCTCTTCCGGCCCTCCACCGGCTTCTGGGCGGTGAGAGGGATTACGGCCTGTTACTTTGGAAAGGAGGGAGACATCCCGACCCCAGGCGACTGGAACGGGGATGGGACCACCGAGATCGCCCTCTTCCGGCCTTCCACGGGCCTCTGGTCCGTCAGAGACGGAGACCGGCTCTACTTCGGAAAGGAGGATGACATCCCGGTCCCCGCAGACTACGACGGAACCGGAGCCTCGGAGATCGCCGTCTTCCGGCCCGCTTCCGGTCTCTGGGCGGTGAGGGGCGTCACCCGGGACTATTTCGGCCAACCGGATGACAGGCCGCTCCCGGGCGACTACAATGGAGATGGGACCGCCGAGATCGCCCTCTTCCGGCCCTCCACCGGCCTCTGGGCCGTCAGAGACGGGGGCCGGCTCTACTTCGGGGGAGAGGGGGATATCCCGGTCCCGGCCGACTACGATGGGAACTGGGAACTGGACGCGGCCATCTTCCGGCCCGCTTCCGGCCTCTGGGCCGTCAGAGGCGGGGACCGGCTCTACTTCGGGGGAGAGGATGATATCCCGGTCCCGGCCGACTATAATGGTGACGGGACCGCCGAGTTCGGCCTCTTCCGGGAAAGTTCCGGTCTATGGGCGGTGAGTGGAGTATCCCGTCTCTACTTCGGCATCGATGGGGATATCCCCGTTACCCGGTAGCCGCCTTCGCAATTAAACCCGGATTGTGTGGTCGGTGTGGCTGAGATATCTTTTACCAGAAGTAGGCAACGCTGAGGGTAAACTGGCGGCCCGGGCAGGGAACGCCGGGGATCTCCTCGAAGCTGACCTTGAAGGGGTTGTCGATGGTGGCGGTCACCTTCAGTCCCGGAAGGATTCGGGGAAGATAGGAGAGTCCCAGATAGGTAAGACAGGCGTTCCTCCTTCCTCCGCGCAGATAATTATCTTCCTGCATGCGGTACTCGTTTTCGGAACGCAGCTCAAAGTCTTCAAGAAAACGCCAGACCAACGTTCCGGTAAAGCGATGGCGGGGAAAATTAATGGCGTAGAAACTGGCATCTACATCCGGGGTTTTATAATCATGGGATTTTTTTAAGCAGGTGTAACCAGCCTGGAGATAGAGATCCCGCCACTTTTTATCGAGAATGATCTCGGCGCCCCAGGTCTTGATATCAACGGCGGAGGCGGTGCGGGCATTGGGAGAACCTTCCTCATAAGTCCAGTCAACCAGGTCATTCTCGATCCGGTAGAATACGGCCCCATGGAGACTCCATGATTCTCGGAGCAGTTCGATTCCCGCTTCCAGGTTATGGCTCCGTTGCAGTCCCAGGTCCGGGTTGCCCCCGAAGAGCCCTTCGGGGGGTGAGCCGAGAGCCGTATAACTGGGTAACTGGTCGGCCGAGGCGTAGCTGCAATAGTAGCGGTTCTCTCCTCGACCGGGAAGGAGCTGGAGCAGGGCAACGCCCGCCAGGGGAGAGAGAGAAGAAGCAGAGCGGTTGGAATCGTCAAAGGCGGCTCCGCAGCTTAATGAGAAAGACAGTTCAGGATTAAGCTCCACGATCTTCCGCGGCAGGACGGCCAGCTTACCGATCGTCCGTGAATAGTAAGGGCTGAAGGTCAGGGCGGTTGAAGTGAGGGTGTCGGCGGCAAGCCGGCCCGAGTAGTTCAGATCGAAGAAATTAAACGCGTGCCATCCGTTAAAGCCGGCCGTCCAGACCTGGGTTCGATGGAAGGCCTGGTAGATCTCCGGATCGGAACGCTGCAGAATATAATGATCCCGGTTCCGGCGATAGCATCCGCTCAATTCCAGGTAATTCTGCCCGGAATATTCCACCCGGTGGTTGAGAATGACCAGGGTAGTGTGAAGGCTCTCGGTCTCATCGGTATCATAATAATCTTTCGGGGTATACATATCGGGCCAGCCGAAAAACTTGGACTGGTAGCCGCAGAAGAGATCGCTCTGGTAATCTCCTCCCTGAAACTGGAGCCGGCCGCCGATCCGGCGGAAGTTGTAGTCTCCCTGCGGGCGGGTGCCGTCAGACTCCGATCGGGCCAGATCGAGGTCGAAGGCGATCTTCTCCGTCAGGCCGGCGAGCAGTTCGGGGGGATCGGTGAGATAGGCCGCGTAGGCGTGCTGGAGGTTGAGACGGTGCTCCCCCAGTCCGGCTCGGGCCACACCCCCGGTCTCGATCAGCATCCATTGATAATCAACCGTGCCGACCAGGGAGTTGAACCCGAACAGTTTACTATCAATCCCGGTCAGGATCCGGGGCGTGGTGAGCATGCCGGGGGGGATCGGAATCTCCGCGGCGTAATGCCCGGTCTGAGGGTCAAGCAGGGTTATCGCCCCCACCGCGAAACCGGTCGTGGAGAAGATCCCGCCCCGGATAGAAAGATCAGCCTGGGCTTCCGCCATGTTCCGGCTCTGAAGATCGACCTGGGGATTAAACCGTAGGAGAGAAACAGGGGCGGCAAAGGTTCCGGCCGGAGCGGCGGCCGGGGGGCCTCCCGCGCAGACAACAACCGCGGGGAGTTCTAGAGCTGCCTCCTGCTCATCCGCCGCCCCAGCCTTCTTCATGGTTGCCAGAGACAGTAAACCGATTAACCCCGCGCCGGTTAACATGCTCTTTCGGAATTTCACAATATTGTATTTTCTTCCAGAGCCGTTTTATATACCCGGTAAGCGTGATCGGAGAAGAGGACGAAACGGACCAGTTCAATCTCCGGGTGATCAGTCAGATACTCCCTCACCGTGGAGAGGGCAATGCCGGCCGCTTCCTCGATCGGGTAGCGATATGCCCCCGTGCTGATCGAGGGGAAGGCCACCGTCTTCAGCCCATGCTCGGAGGCTAGCTTCAAGCTCTCCCGGTACGCGGAGGCCAGAAGCCGCGCTTCACCGCGGTTGCCCCCCCGATAGATCGGACCGACAGTATGAATCACATACCTCGCCGGCAGGCGGAAGCCTTCGGTCAGCCGGGCCTGACCGGTCGGACAACCGTTCAGTCTCCGGCACGCTTCTAAAAGTTCCGGCCCGGCCACCCGGTGGATCGCTCCGTCCACCCCTCCGCCGCCGAGCAGAGAAGAGTTGGCGGCGTTGACGATGGCCTCGGTTCCCTGTTCCGTGATGTCCCCCCGAACCAGTTCGAGGGTGGAGTCATCAACCTTGATCTTCATCTATCTCTCCTTGTTTGCAGTTAAAAAAAATAATCTTCGAGTTGTCTTGAAAATCCATAAAAACTCTTATATAATATTTTTAACTCATCACTATAACTTTATCAATAAATAAACCAGGAGGGGAAACCAATGCACATCGGGCAAGCGTTTATCTGCCTGGCAAATATCGAACAATCTCACACAATCCAGTCTTCCTTGCCCCGGGGGAGGAAAGCCCTTTTGCGGGGCAGCCGCCTCATGGCGCTCGTTCTGGCCGGATGCCTGCTATCCTTATTCTCGGCAGCGGGGACAGTATCGGCCCAGGATTGGGGACTCCTTACCGACGGCACTGTTCACGTCATGCTCTCCTCTCACCAGGATCTGGGATGGGAGGACTCTATTGCAGTGTGCAACGAAATTAGAAACGACAAAATTATCAAGCCCGTTCTGGAGTGGATGGGGCAGACCGATACCAACTATCGTTACACCTTTGAATACGTTTACGCCCTGATGCATTATCTAGATACCTATCCGGAGGCTCTCCCGACGGTCCGGGAACACACGGCATCCGGCCGCTTCCAGTGGGGCGCCGCTTACAACGATTTTTATGAATCGCTCTTTTCGAGCGAGGGGCTGGTCCGCCAGTTCTACCTGGGCAAGAAGTGGATGAAGACCACGCTGGGGGAAGGCTGCGAGTCCCGCACCTATATCAACATGGACCCACCCCAACGGGCGCTCCAGATACCGCAGATTCTCAACAAAGCCGGCATCGACTTCCTGGTGACCAGCCGAACGAATGCGAGTTTGTTCAAATGGTCGAGTCCCAACGCCCATACAGATTCCCCGGATGATTACAGCGTGCTGGTATTTTCCAACGGGCTCTATGGCATTCCCTGGCTCTGGTATAGCAGCAAGGGGATGCTGACCCCCTATTCCAACGCATGGAAAAATGAAACAGGGCCTGTCCCCAACTATCCTTCAGCTCTTTTTCACGCCGAGACAAGTGTTTGGGATTACTGGAGCCAGTATACTGACCCGTCGGCTCACCAGGGTTCGCCGGAAGGCATGACCTGGGAGGAGTATTTCCAGGGCAACAATTTTCCGGCTCAGTTCCCGCTTTTATACACTAACGACATGGCCAAACCATCACCATACCTCGGTGTCCTAACAGCTGAATACAACTCCGATCTTATTCAGGATTGGAACCAATGGGAGGAGTACACCGCCCGCGACTGGCCGGAGATACGATTATTCACCTGCGACCAGGCCCTGGGGGCATTCTGGTCCGCCGCCACCCAGTCGGGAGTAATTTTCGAAGAGTGGAGGGGGGAACGCCCGAACCTGTGGTTATACAGCCACGGTCCCGGGCATCACTGGGCGGGCAGCGCCATCCGTGAAGCCGGCCGGCTCCTTCCGGCAGCGGAGACCTTTGCCACCATCGAGTGCCTGCTGGCCGGGGATTTCAGTTCTTACCCAAGCAATGATCTTTTGAATGGGTGGAAGGGCGCCATCTTCCCAGGTCATGGTTGGGGTGGTGAAGATGGCGAAGATACCGATAACCGCTTCCTCTGGGCGGCCCAGACCGGAGAGCGGGTGGGACGGGAGGTCCTCGCGAACGCCCTGGAATCGATCGCGGCACGGGTGGATACCGAAGGCTTCGGGGGGGAGCCGATCATCATCTTCAACATGCTCCCCTGGGAACGGAGCGACCCGGTAATCTGCCGGATTGAACCGGAGGGAGAGAACTGGTCCATCGTTGACAGCGACTGGGCCCCGGTCACCCGCCAGGTGCTGGATGACGCCGATGGGAGTAAGGAGGTCGTCTTTATCGCCCGGGACGTGCCTTCCCTGGGATATCGGACCTATTACCTGGTGGAAGACGGCGCGGGCGCGCCACCCGCTCGGAGCGCGGTATCGGGTGAGAACCAATATTACCGGTGGGAACTGAGCCCGGGCGGTTTCACCAGCCTCACCGACCGGGAACTGAATCTGGAGATCCTGGCCGCGACCAAATCATACGGCGGTAAGACATTCCGCGGCGCCGAATTCTTCTCCATGTCCGCCTGCTGTGCCTGCGCCACCTATCCAACCTGCTGCTGCGGGGCTTTCGAACAACAGACAATCATGCAACCCGACCCGAACTCTTACTTTCAACAGATGAGGGATTACGGGGCCGGGTGGACAGAGGTCGAGGCGGGTCCGGTCCGGGACTCGTTTGAATACGAAGTAGTGGTAGATGACTGGACCGCCCGCCAGAAACTTATCTTCTACCGGGATCTGAAGCGGATCGACTGCGAGTTCTCGATGCAGTCGTGGCCCGGCACCCACTGGCGGGAGTGGAGAATGGCACTGCCGGTGAACCTGGATTCGGGTTTCGTGAGCTACGAGGTCCCCATGGGTGTGGTCCAGGTCGGCCGGGATGAGCTGCCGTTTCCGGCGGGGGGGCATTACAACGAGCAGACCTGCAGCTACGTCACTCCCCGGGAGGTCCAGAACTTCATCAGCGTCTGCGGTCTGAACCCGGCTTTCGGAGAGCAGACCTTCGGGGTAACGATGAGTTCCAGTGTAGCCGTCTGCAATTATATCTTCCCCCCCAGCACCTATGTCGGCCCCGACTCACAGGGGAGAATAAGCGATCCGATCCTCCAGCCGATTCTCCTGGCTACCCGTCACAGCAATAAAGATGATGGGAATTGGTGGTCACAGGAGGGAGATCACAATTATTACTTCTCTATATTCTCCCACGAGGGCGACTGGAGAAACGGATGGAGGAGCGCCGCCCAGGCCAACAGCCCCCTAGTACCGGTTGTGGGGGTCGCGCCTGCCGCCGGTGCCAATCTCCCGGAGGAGAAGAGTTTCTGCTCGGTCGCCCCCGACAACATCGTCCTCACCGCTTTTAAGAAACGTGAAGATGATATCTTCACCCCAGAAGGCACGGTTGACGAAGATGTTATCGTGCGCTTTTACGACATTGAAGGCCGACACACATCCGACGCCGAGATCAGATTCTTTTTCACGGTGGAAGGGGCCGAAAAGACGAACATCCTCGAAGAACCGCTGGCGGGGGGTGGATCCGGCATCTCTGTTTCCGGGCAGTCGGTGAGACTGGATGTCGGCCACCACTCCATCGAGACGCTGCGAATAGTTCCCGGGCCCATCCCTCAACCCACTCCGGACTATATAGTTCTCAAATCCGGCGATTACAACGGTGACGGTAAATCGGATATCGCCGTCTTTAGGCAGTCCACCGGACTCTGGGCGGTGAGGGGATTGGGGCGGATCTATTTCGGCACCACCGGCGACATTCCGGTGAGCGGAGATTACGATGGCGACGGCATCACCGACGTCTCGATCTTCCGGCCCTCAACGGGCCTTTGGGCGGTCAAAGGGATCACCCGGCTATATTTTGGGGGCTCAAACGATCTTCCAATTCCCGGCGATTATAACGGGAACGGATTATGTGATATCGCCGTCTTCGGAAATACAAGCGGTTGGTGGAGCGTGAAGGGTCTCACACAGGTTTATTTCGGAATCTTGAACGATCGGCCGGTTCCGGGAGACTTCAATGGAGATGAAAAGGCGGAGATCGCCATATTCCGGCCCTCCTCCGGTCTCTGGGCGCTTCGGGACATTACCCGCTGTTATTTCGGTGGAGGTGATGACATACCAGTCCCCGGTGTGTATGAATGGTACGGTGCTGCCCGGGCGTCGGGCACCTTTAAAAGCCGGATCGCCGTCTTCCGGCCAGACAGCGGGTTATGGGCCATTCGGGGTTTCACCCGTTATTATTTTGGGGCGGTCGATGACAGGCCGGTCATAGGTGACTTTACGGGCAATTCCCTGGATGATATCGCTATATTCCGGCAAGGTACCGGTCTCTGGGCGGCAAAAGGGATTACCCGGGCTTACTTTGGCACTTTTGGGGATATTCCGGTGACACGCTAAAAACCAGTACGGGTCGGACCTGCGTAACTTGTTTAATATCAATTAGTTAGATCCTCAAAATAGCTGTTTTCAGGGCTTAGAGGTCCAGTTTTGGGGTCAAAACTGACACTGTAATAGATTTTTGGCTCCCTCAATACACCGATTCCATTCTCTTCGGCTATCTCTCGATCCATAGCCTCAACACCCAACCTATCCATAACATCTTTTACAAAAGTATGATCTCCCACTGCAATACTTTCGGTACATTTTTAATGACGCACCTTTCCATCACCTTCCAGAACAGCTTCTATCCAGGCTCTCTGTTGTTGCGCCAATTCCTCCACGCTATTGAGATGCCAGATAAAACCGGGAATATGATGTCTGTTTGCCCTAGGCATAAGAACCAACTTTCCTTAGAGGTCCAGTTTTAACCCTAAAACTGGACCTCTAAGCCCTGTGAGAGGCCGTAAATATATGTTACCTGTTTGTATATAGTGCGTTACGTAGGTCCGACCCCAACGAACAACGAAAATGGGGAGATATAGTCTCCGTGCTCGGCCCTGGCCTCCTCCAACCTTCTCTTCTGCTCCTCGAAGACCCGATAAAATATCTCCGGGGGGGGTACCTCTTCATCGTTATAAATCTTGAGCATCCTCTCGATCTTGGCCAGGCACTCCGGAACCCGGATCTTAAACTGCTCGATGTAATCTTCTTCGGAGTAATCCTTATCCAGCACTTCCCGGAAGAGACGCTTCAGATCCGGATAGCGGGGGATGTATCCGGTGGGAGACTGGATCATCTCCAGGTCGTTATTTATCGATAGTTCCATCCACTTCAGCCAGACTCGCTTATCTTCATGGCCGTTCAGGTACTCACCGTCACCGCCCCGGAGGAAGTAGTTAACGGAGAAGATGACCGGCGGCTTACTGAGCCTTTCTCCGAAAGCGAGGTATTTCTTAACGTAATCAGACAGGGAGACGGGCAAGAAATCCAGATTCGACATAATGTTGAACTTCCTCACCCCCTCCTCCCCGAGGGTGGCGGCGGTGGTCTCCGACTCGATAGCCGCGCCCTTGGTAATAACCCCGTGGTTCCAATCAAAAGCTCTCTCGACCGGTACCCAGGTATCGGAGTCCCGGCCTCCGTAAAGGATGCCGCCCAGTTCCACACCGTTGGGATCGTCTCCCAGAGGATCGCGGTTGCTGAGCCGGGAGAGACTGACCGTATAGCGGGCGTTCTTATGGGCGCAGGGGATCGGCTTGCCTTCTTCATCAGTTTTCCCCTTCTGCCAGCGGCCGGAAAAATTGGTTCCCCGTTCTGGGGTCTCCCGCCCGTCTCCCAGCCAGTACGGCACTCCATCATCGGTGATGAGTACGTTGCTGAAGATCACCTCTCCGGGTGTCGTCAGGACATCCCAGATCACCGGATCATCTTTCCGGCTGACATCCCGGATGATCCCGAATATCCCCGCCTCCACGTTGGCGGCGAAACATCTCCCCCCCCTCTCTCGCAGGTAGGCTATATCATCCCCCACGATCGTCTCCCCGGCGCACATGGCGGTGGAGGTCTTCCCGCAGGCGCTGGGAAATGCGCCGGAGAAATAAGTCACCCTCTCCCCCGGTCCGTGGACCCCCATCAGGAGCATATGCTCGGACAGCCATCCTTGACGTAAGGCCCTCCGGATGGCAAGGCGGAGGGCCGGTTTCTTTAAGCCGATCGTATTGCCGGCATACTGGGTATTGGTGCTGAAGACGATGTCCTCTTCGAGATCGATGTAGATCCGCCTACCATCGACGTCCGCGCTGACATTATCTTCCAGTCTTCCGGCGCTGTGAATGAACCGGAAGAAATCGACGGCATCACCGATGCTCTGGAAATAATCGTATCCCTTCCGGTAGAGAATAGTCTCGGAGTGGGCCACATAGCTGGAATCGGTGATCTGGACGCAGGGGATGGAGAACCCGGAGAAGGTCGGTCCAAGACAGAAGAAGAGAATAAGCGCTTCCTTCCCCCGCATACTGTCTCTCAGTAGATCCTCTACTTCCTTCAACCCGGCCGCCTTTTCGATTGAGTTGATCCGGGAGCCCAGGTCCACCCCGGGAGGGAGAAGATATTTGGTCCGGGCCTTGTCCCGGGCCTGATCACCGGGACCGTCAAAGTGGATGGTATGGCCCTCAATGGCAAGCTCTCTCTCTTCGTCAGCCTTTAGAGCCAGACTACGGATGTACGCCGTATTCTTCTCGGAGTCGTCGGCCACATAGACGGAATCGGGATTACAAAGCTCCAGGTAATGAGCGACGAATTCGTGCATCTTCGGATTGGCCAGGATCATTAATCTCTCGAAACCGGCGGGCGTACATTTTTCTTTTAGAATCTCAGGTGCAGACTTCACGTTGTTTCTCTCCAATAATTTTAAGATAGTTATACGGGAGATATCCGATCTCTGTATAGTGAAATTTTATAGAAGAGATATATAGCCCGGTTAGATTAAAATTATCCGGCCGGCCAGGACTTCCCGCAGGCGGGGAACCACGATCGGGATATCCTCGCGTTTCTTCACCGGGAAGAACCGGCCGGATGTCTTCACCGCCAGAGGCTTCAGGAGTCGGGTGAGGTCTCCCTGGAGACGCTCGAACTGTACGACCGGCAGAACGGTCTCTTGCTCATCGGCCACCTGCTTCAATTCCTTGATCGCCACGTAGACGGGCAATCGGTCGGTCACTCTCCTTACTTTCTCCACCAGATCTTTCTGGACCAGGTTTTCCAGCTCTTCCCGGTTAATATCGAACAACTGGAGCAGCGTCTTCACGGATATCGTATAGGCGGCGTTATTGAACTCGGGGATCCGGTCCTGATCGAAATCCAGAGGAAAGGCGAACTCCTCGATCAACTGGGTCCATTCTTTTCCCCGGACCGGGTCATAGACCCGGGCGAGGGCTCCCCCCTTCTGGCCAGGTGGCTTGGTGGAGACCTCACAGAGAATCCGGATCCCTTCGTCGTGTCGGAAGGAGAGGAGCCCCGGGAGGACCGGATCGACCAGCGCTCCCAGGTTGTCGATGTTGGAGATCATGATGTATTCCACACCCAGTTTCAACATTTTGAGGAGCGGGCGGCTCCGGTCCAGAACCAGCCAGAGGGTGGTATCAAGGTGCCCGGGAGGATTATACCGCTTCTTCTCATCCATCGCCTCGATCTCGTCTCCCGTCCGGCCGCGGAGCTCTTCTATCCAGCCGGCAAGATCGTCTTCGAGAAGCCGTTTCTCCTCTGATAGTGCCTCCCGATCGGCACCGGGAGAAACAGAGTCGATCTTCCTGGTCAGCCTGGTGATCCTCTTGCCGTAATGGAGTTTCAGATCCGCCTCCGAGGGGATAATTCGTTTCATGATCCCCTGGCAATAGGTAAAGAGATCGGCCGAGCCGAAATTTTCGTTCTCCCGCAGGATGGCCTTCGTTCTCTCCTCGGTAAAGTAGCTGTTGAGAATCCAGACCGGGATCGCGCCCCCGAACTCCCGCTCGGCAAACCGGGCATTGGCCAGCTTCAGTTCCATGAAACTGCGCGGACGCCCCTCCATTTCCATGATCGGGAAGGCTCCTTTGGGCAGGCTCTCCCCCGGCTTCTGAAACCGGGTGGCGGCCCCCCCGTTCATGAAGATGAGGCCGAGTTTTCCCTGCGCGATTATCTCTCTCCCCCGCTCGTACTCTTCACTCCGGGTTGAGGGGAAATCAGTGCTGTCGGTGGGGAGAGGAAGCCGGACTTCCCAGGGATTATCGTGATTGATCACGTTGCTCCGGAGGCTGAGCCGGCCTTCGCGGTACTCCTCCTGGAGATAGAGGAATTCACCTTTGTTAAAGCCATATCTTTTGAGCAAGTTTTCCTTCATCTAATCCTCCAAGCTAATAATACAAAAACGGTACAACGTGTTTTGTATCATTAGGTGAATTTTAATTTCCAGACTCGGAAAAGGTAGGTGATGAGCACCAAGGAGTTGAGCTTGGAGACATCCCGCTCCCTCCGGCGAAAGACAATCGGAAGCTCCACGATCCGGAGGCCGGCCCGGTGACAGCGGTAGAGCACCTCGGTGACGATGAAGGGGTCGGAAGCCCGCAGGGTCTCCGGTTTGAGCGCCTCCAGCGCCTTCCTTCGGAAGACGCGGTAGCCGGAGGTGGGATCGTTGACCGCGATCCCGAGGATGGTCCGGATATAAGACCGAGCCCATCCGCTGATACAATCGCGGAACCATTGCCGGCCCTCCACCGCCCCTCCCGGTATGAACCGCGAGCCGATCACCAGATCGGCTTCGTCTCGGATGATCGGCTCCAGCAGACGGGGGAGCTCGGCGGGGTTGTGCGATCCGTCCCCGTCCATCTCCACGATACAGTCCGCGCCCAGGTCCAGGGCCCGGAGAAACCCCTCTCTTCCGGCCCACCCGCGGCCCCGCGGTCCGGGGCGGGAGATGAGATGAACTCTATGGTCGCGAACGGCAATCTTTTTGACAATCTCCCCGGTCCCATCCGGAGAATTATCATCGACAACCAGGATCTCACAATTATCCAGCGGAAGAGCGAGCAGTTCGGAGATCAGTGAATCGATACTGCCGGCCTCGTTATAGGTCGGAATCATGACAACGGTCTTCATTATATAATTTTCTGAATAGCGTCGAAGACCATTTGCGGAGTAATACTCTCCATGCAGTTCGGCTTCACATCGCAGTCGGGAAGATAACAGCATTGGCAGGGGACGGGCGCGACAATCTTCTCCCCCCGTCCGTAGAGCTCTATCTCCGCGGCGGAGGTCGGGCCGAAGAAGGCCACCACCTTCTTCCCCAGGCCGACCGCGGCATGGAGGGCCAGGGTGTCGGAGGTGACGAGGAGATCGGAGAGGCTCAGCCGGGCAAAGAACGTCCTCAGGTCGTTATGGCAGCCAGTATCAATGAAGATTCCCCCTCCCCGCTCCAACAGCCAGGCATTCCTCTCTTCTTCCGCCGGGCCCCCGTAGAGGAGAAGCCGCGCTTCCAACCTTTCCGCACACCGGCGTCCCAGTTCCAGGGTAGCTTCCCGGCTCCATTTTTTGTACTTCCACCGGCGACCGGCACCGGTATTAAAACCGATAACCGGCTTCTCCCGGCCCAATCGGGCCTCCTCGGCGAACAACTCGGCGCCGCGCATCTCTTCCGGCGTAAGCCTGAGCACGATCTCACCGACGGGCGGCGGGAGCCCGACGATCTCGGCCATAATAGCCTGCGCGGTTTTACGGTTGGCTTTCTTCGCGTCGTCGAAGACGCTCATCCTCAGCCATTCCTCCGCCTCCGGGTTGCAGGTGGAAACGCGTCCCCGTTCATCCAGGGTGAACCCCTTCTTCTCGCCGGACCGCACCAGATTCTGGAGGGATGAACTGAGCGGGGAGGTGTCCAGATTAATAGAGAGATCAAAACTCTCGGCCAGACAACTTACCAATCCATCCGGCTGCAGGGGAAGTATCCGATCTACATAAGGATTATTAAGAAAAAGCGGCCGCGATTCCGCGGCGCTTATCCAGGTCAGGTGGCTATCGGGATATTTTTTCTGCAGGCCGGGCAGAATCGAGGTCGTCCGCAGCACATCCCCTACCGCGTCCAGTTTGATAACCAGTATCTTAATCGAGAACGGGGAGTAATGGGGACAGTCGGCGCATTTGACTCCCTCCCGCTTATGGAAGACGCAGGGCCGGTCTCCCCGGTAATAGCGGCAGTCTTGGTTAATTATGTCCATTAACTTTATTCCGTAATTTCTAACTGAAATAGCGGCTACAACCCCCGGAAGATAGTGGTGATGGTCCCGGGGGCGGAGCGGTAAAGTTTTACCTCCCGGTCAGGGTCGCCGGAGTAGCACCACCGGTGGACGGGATTCGGGTCCGACCAGCTGGTCCGGTCCCGATGGGTGGCCCGCTCGACGCCTGCCCAGGTCACCTGCAGGCTGGTCCCGTTCACATCCAAGACCACGCCGTTACCCCGCCATTGGGGGATCCCCTGGAAGTGCCAGTAAACACTCCCCCGCCGGGAGAGAGTGTCTTTTACCTCGATCCGGCGGTCCCCCTGCTTATAGAGAGTGATCTCCCTGGTCCAGGTCTTCTTCCCATCCTTAAGTCGGGTAACGCTGCGGGAAAACTTCTCGTTGTTCACCCAGCTTACAAGCTGCGCCGAGGAATATTTTCCCAGGATATCGGAGATATTGGCTTTTGTCTTGCCGTGGTTAAAGAAGGTCATGGTCAATCCGGTCATGAACTCTTCCGGCCCGTAAGAGAGACTGACAATGTTGTTGGCAAAGCCGCACTTTCCCGACTTGGCGGCCGGATAAGCCGGGTCCAGCATCAGGAAGAGGGCGTTATCCTCCCAGCCGGTACGGTGAATGATCTTGTCGAGCTGGATCTTGAAGGATTTCAGGCTCTCGTCATAGCCATCGGCGATGCTCTTCTTGATCGCCATCGGCCGGTAGATGGCCCGGCTGCCGGTGCGGGCGAGACCGGGGCGCTGGGGCTGAAGTCCTTCGTTCAGATACCAGTAAAGATAAAGCGGGTTGAGGAGGATCGCGAACGGCCCCCACTGGGGGGCCTCATAGCCGTAGGTGTTGCGGCCGAAGTCGCCGACCCGGTGGGTCGTCCCGTAGCCGAACATCTCCTGGAGGAGCCACTTGGCCTCCCGGGCCAGCCGGATATGGTCGGGGTTGCCGTCATCGAGAACCGTGGTGGCCACGGCCAGGGGGGCCATGTAGTGATCGACGTAGTTCTGACGATAGTCCCGCCCATAGGCCGGGTTATAGCCGTTGTGGGGAAAGGTATCGATAATCCATTCCACCTGGCGGATAAAGTTGCTCTTCCAGGCCACTCCCCACTCGTCCAGATCCGGGATGGTCATCCGGTTGGAGTAGAGCGCCACCCGGAGCATCTCCCGGATGAAGAGCCCCTGGTAGTGGCGGGAGTTATACGGCAAGGTCCAGGTGTCGTCGTAGCTGAGGAGACGGTTGGCCCAGGAGATCATCTTGTCTCCCCGCTTGCCGCCGACGATATAACCGACTACGGCGTTGAGGCCGCAGACGATCCCCTGGGCATAGTTGCCGTGATTATAGAAGCCCCGTTTTTCGATCGCCAGCCGGTAGAACTTCTCTTCAATCTCTACCCGCTCTTCCTTGCTGAAGAACCCCTCACCCAGCATCGCCAGGTAGGCCTCGGCCACATCGGCGATGTAGCGACAGTGCTCCTCGCCCCCCCAGTCGAATTTCGTGTCCCGGATCAACTCCAGAAGCTTCTCCTTGAAGTATCTCCCGGTCGGTTTATAGCCGGTAACCAGGTATATAAACGCGGTGTTGGGGAGGTAGTCGTAGAGGGCATACTTCTTATCCACCTTGCTGAGATCCCATTCATAGATCTTGAAGTAATGACCATTCGCAAAATCGATCCAGTCGACGTAATCCTGGAGCCGGAGGTCCACATCGTAAGCGGAAGCCCCGGCAACGAGGCCGTAGGCGGATCCGAGCGGCTGCTGGCTGTTCCTCGCGCCCGGTGTCCCGTAACTTCCGGAGGAGCCGTAGACCTTGCTGGTCGGCGCCGTGTTCCAGTTACCGGCGCTCCCGGGGATTGCCGGGTCGATCCGCTCCATCGAGTACCCCGGATCCCCCGCGAACCAATTGCCGGCGCAGTTGACCGTGTCCACGCTGGCGGCGCTTGAATCCACCAGAACCAGATGGCCCCCGCTGCTGTTCATCTGCTTATTGAGATAGGTCATGTTGCCGATTGCACCGCTGGGAGAGTTGGTCGACAGGACAAAGTACCCGCCGCCTGCAATCGAATAAGAGCTGGAGAACGATATAGGAGACCAGGCAGCGGAGTCATCCCTCAGCTTCCATCCGTCCAGGCTGACAGTGGAGGTTCCGTTATTATAAAGCTCGATCCACTGCTGGTCGGTACCGTCGAAAGTCCCACCCCAGGCGATCTCGTTGATGACCACATCCCCGGTGGTTCCGGGGGAACCGGTGGGACCAGGGACCGCCGACGGCGTCGGAACCGGTGTCGGGGGCGGCGAGGGCGTGGTGAGGAGGATGTTGAAGAACTCAAGGTAGACCTTCTTGTAGGTCTCCTGGAGAAGCGGGTAGTTGAGTGTCTCCTTGTGCGGGTCATACGGCTCCGCCGGGGGCTTCCACTCGTAGACGGGTGGGGTGGGGTTCAGGACCGGGAACGCGTCCTCCTCGTCCCCGCCGGAGGGTGATCCCTCTCCTGAAGGGGTGGGACCCGGGATCCAGTCGGATGGATCCTTCGATGCCGGCGTCGGAGTCGTCACCACCTCGGCCCGGGATCCCGCGGGGGGGGCTTGCCAGACGTAGATGTTCCCGTCCCGGGCCGCCCCGAAGATCTGCTCCCCGTCGAGATAGACCCACTGCATCGACTGCTTGGCCTCGTCGATCACTCCGTAGAGGCTCAGTCCCGGCTTCCGCCAGATGTAGATACCGTTATCGAGGCTCGACCCGTAGATATAATTACCGCCGGAGACGACGGAAGTCACCTGGTTGAGGGGCTCGGCCAGGATCTTCTCCAAACGAAACGATCCATAATCCCAGAGGTAGATATTGCTGTCCGCTGAAGCTCCGTAGATGTAATCATTATCCGCCCGGACCGCGTTCAGGTCGTCGGTCGGGCCGGCCAGGATCTTTTTCAGGTTGAAGGTTGTCCGATCCCAGATATTGACATTGTAATCCCTTCCCCCGCTCCCCGCGTAGATCCGGGAGGTGTCGGCGAATACCGAGTTCAGCCACCCCCCGGACCCGGAGAGCCTGGTCTGGAGATTGAAGTCGGACCGGTTCCAGATATAGAGAGACCGGTCATAGTTGGCGGAATATAGGTAGTCGGCGTCCGCGTAGACCGACTCGGCGAAGTACTGCCCATCCCCCAGGACATGGAGCAGCTCGAAGGTCCGCCGGTCCCAGACGTAGACCCGGCTGTCGTCGTTCGAGCCGTAGATATAGTCGCCATCGGCATAGACCGAGAGCATCTCCTTGCAATCGGGGACGGTAAGACTCGTCACCGGCCGGTAGGACGACCGGTCCCAGATATATATATGCTTATCTTCACTGGCTCCGTAGATATAGTCACCGTCGGCATAGACCCCGAGCATCCAGCCCTTTCCCCGGGAGAGAACAGCCAGAAGCGTGAACTCAAGCGGAGTCGGTGAGGGGGCCGGAGTCGGAGTCGTGAAAAACCGGATTCCAAAGGTAGGCGAGGGCGAAGGCAGCCGGGTTAGGAGCACTTCCGGTGTACCGGTCGGAACCGCGGTAGGAGGGGGCGGCGGAGTATGGAACCCTTTCGGAGAGGGCGTCGTCGAGGGCGGCGGTGTCGGCGTTCGGTAATCCGCCGGCGTGGCGGAAGGCGGCGGGGTCGGGGTCGGAGTGGGAGACGGCGACGGCGTGGGGGTCGGGGTTCTCTCAGCCAGCCAGAGATATATATTGCCGTCGGCATTGGCCCCGTAGATATAATGGGTAAAGGAATCTCCGGGCCGGTAGCGGTCGGCAAAGACACCATTCATCGGCAACCCGCTCGCCTTCAGTTTCGTCTGGGGGGAGAAGTCCGTGAGTCTCCAGGCGTTGATTGCACCGTCGGGACCGGCGCCATACAGGTAGTTCCGGTCGTCGGAACTGAGACTCCCGATCGGACCGGGCGCCCCGCGGAGAGCGGTCTGGAGATTGAAAGAGCCTTTCACCCAGGCAGCGGCGGCCGGGGCGGACCCTCCGCCGTAGCAGTAAGAACTGTCAACGGCCGCCGCCCACATAATATCCGTGCTCTCGGAGAAGGCACCGGCCGGAACAAAGGTCTCTCTATCCCAGAGATAGAGAGACCCGTCCACGTTGGCCCCGTAAATATAATCGTCATCCAGGCAGACCGAGAGCATCGGCCCCAGCCCCCGGTCAAGGACAGTCTGGAGGCTGAAATCGGAGGCAGCCCAGAGATAGATCCTCCCATCGTTGTTGGCCCCGCAGATGATCTCGGAATCTCCGGCTACCGAGTACATGAAGCCCCCGCCCTGGTCGAGAACGGCCAGCAGAGAGAAGCCTCTCCCTCGAATGTCGTAGTCCCAGGCGTAGACGTTGCTGTCCGCGCTCGCTCCGTATAAACGCCGGTAAGATGACCCGCGGACAGACTGTATTCCATAGATATTCCCGGCGGTATACCCGCCAATAGTCTCCAGAAAATTGAAACCGGCCGGTCCCCTCTCCCAGATATAGACCCGGCCGTCCCCGGCTCCTCCGTAGAGATACCGGTCGTCCGCCCAGACCGACCAGACCGGGCTGGCGACCGGGATGATATACACCAGATCGAAAGGCGCCGGACCGGGGATGGAGGCAGGAGAAGGCAGGGGGGACGGGGTTAAAGACCGGAGTTGCTTGCGAGAGGCGGTGGGTGTCGCAGTCGGGGTTGGGGTTGGGGTTGACGTCGGAGTGGGAGATGGTGTGGTGGATGGAGTTGGACTGGGCGCCGGGGTCGGGGTCTTCGGGGTACGGGTCGTGATGGTGGTCGGGGTAGGAGCCGGGGTGGGGGTCATAAAGGGGATACCGAACAACTCCAGGTAGACCGCTCGATAGGCCTTTTCAAGAAGGGAATAGGAGAGGCTCTTCTTATGGGGATCATACTTCGTCTCCGGATAAACATCATACTCGACCCTGGTCCGGTCGGGGTATATAATGATGATCTCCTGCTTCTCGGACGTGTGATCGAAGATACCCCCCGCCGGCCGGATTTGCCGGGCCCCCGGGCCGAAGGCGGCAAAGAGCTCTTCCGGCGGGATCCAGGCCGCGGAGACCATCTTCGGGGTCGATGTCGGGGTCGGACTTGGAGTTCTATACGCATCCGGTGTCGGAGTCGGGTGGATCCGGAACCAGGTTCGGATCGGCGACGCGCCGACAACAACCGGGGATTCCGGGGGGAGGGGCATGGCCCCGTCACCCCACAGATCGGACAGAGAGAGGACCAGCCATACCCCTGAAATTATCGCGCCCGTGATCAGCGTCTTCATCATCTTCATTCTCACTCTCATCTTCTTCCCCTCTCTTCTTTTAACCTATTCGATTATTTCAAAGGCCGGGTGGAGACAACGGTAAAATCCACGTCCAAAAGATCTTCGGCATTTCGCCCCAGCTTGATCTTCAGTTGATTGACCTTCATTCCTTCCGGTGACGCCTCTATCCCGGCCAGGATATTGACCAACTCCGGTACGGCAACTTTGCCCAGACGAACAGTCACAAATGTCTGGCGGTAGAGACCTTGGACAGTTTTATCCCGGGACTCTATCATCTTATCTAATGCGACAGCCGGGGCTTCTTCCTTGATCAACTTTTCAAGAAATCCATACACCGACACGCCTTTCTTCCGGTCCCCCATCCCGGCTGTCAGAGCGCCGATCTCCTGTTGAAGGCGGCAATACCGCCCCCGAAGGCCGATCATCTTCAATAGGACGTTCTCCCGGGTCGTCACCTCGCTCCGAAAGGTTGTCCACCGGTTCCAGAGTGAGTTCTCCCAGAGGTAGAAATACCAGAGAAGGACGATGAGCAGCACAGCGAATCCGCCCATGATCAAGGCCCGTTTTTCTTGTTTCTTCAATTTCATAAAATTTTTACTCCGTAAAAATTTTATTGAGTCAAAAAATAAAAATTCCTATCATTCATTCTGCTTTTCGCTATTTTATGTGGGCAAGAGGAATATTGTACTCAAACTCCACGGTCACAAGCTGCCCCCCCTTTCTCCTGGTCTTCGAACCCTTGGCTTCGTGAATCTTGTCCCCCTCAAAATACCTGGATTTGGCTAACGCGTTCTTAATCAGGTCTACCGAACGGAAGCTATTGGTTCTCCCCCGGAAGAGGACACGCTTGTTGTTGATATCCATGGTTACAACCTGGACTTTAAGTGAATCGGGGATGATCCGGCTGATCTCCCGCAGGATATCCAGAGCGGAGACCGAGACCATGTCGTGGTAGAACTTTAACTCCCTCCCGGCCTGTTCCACCCCTTCCTTCATTGCTTTCAATTCGCTTTCCGTTTCCGGCTCCGGTTGATCGGGGAAGGTCCGGCGCACGATCAGACTGATTCTCCGGGCCAGGTTCTGGGACGTGATCTCTTCCAGCCGTATCTTCCAGAACAATCCCGCCGCCAGCACGACAATCAACCCCACAACAAGGCCGGCGGTCAACAGGAGGCGGCGGCGGGTCTTCTCCCAGTACCCTTCAAAGGCAAACTCGGCTATGCGAAAATCAAGCCGGGCCCGGATCGGCGTAACTTCTCCCAGGGCCAGTCCCAGCGCCGGCAAGGCTGCGGCGGGATGATCGGGGAACTTCTTCGCTTTGAGCGAACTCCAGGGGTCGAGGTCCAGCACCTTCAGATCGAGCTTCCGGCCCAGATACTCCTTCAACCCCGCCTGACGGGTGGCGTCCCCGGCCAGGATGAGATTTAGCGGAGCGCGCCCACCCGTGACCGTGATCGCTGAATCCACCGTTCTGAGCAACTCCGCCTCCAACCGGGAGAAGGCGTCTCCGCAAACGGAGATGATCCGGTCCCGGAGGGAAGAATCCTCAGCGGCGGCGGCTTTCATCGACTCCGCCTCCATGAATTCGCATCCCATCTTCTCCATTATCGCCGCGGTCACCACATCTCCTCCCCACGAAAAACTCCTCAAGGAGACCACTGTGCCCCCCAGTAAAAATGCCACGCCGGTATGAACGGCCCCAATCTCCAGAAGCATCGTCACCTCGTCGGGGGGGAGAGTGGGCAAGTAGGTATAGGCCCGGCAGCTTCCCAGAAGATCAATGCTCACTTTAGTCGGATCCAGGCCGACCTCGGAGAGCAAGCCGAGGTGAGCTTCCAGGACCACTTTTTTTACGGCAACCATTATTACCCTGGTCTTTCCTTCCGCCAGCTCTTCCGCCGGCCAGAAATCCATCACAACCTGCTCCAGGGGGAAAGGGACATGAATCTCGGCCTCCGCCGCTATCACCTGTCTGATCTGAGAAAGTCGGGCAAAGGGCATCTCCAGGGACCGGACGAAGACCCGATGGACGGGGAGGGTACTGCAGATAACCTCTTCTTTCCATCCGACCTCACTGACCAACCGCCGCAACTGTTCCAGCACCACTTCCGGCGGCGCGGGGCCCGGCCTTTCCCGGGGGATGATGCATTCCCGCAGATCGGAGAGACGGATCCTTTTGCCGCTCCTCTTCAGGGCTACCATCCGGATGCCCGTCGTCCCGATCTCGATCGCCCGGCAGCTATAAACCGATGCCGATCCTTTCTGGAATAGATCTTTTATGTTCATTAGAACTTATCCCTCACTAAGCTTACACTGAGGGACTCGAATGTGTTCGGGCAACGTTCTGAAGTGCCTAAAGTGAACTAAAGTGAGCTAAAGTGACTAAAGTTAAAAAACTAACGGCCTTCGAACCGCCAATAGCAGACCACTATCCGGTTCTTCCGGCGCTGTACCACGGCTCGCACCCGGGCGGTTGTCTCCCCTACCCTCCCTTCAGAGAGGATGGTGAAATATTCACTCTGGACTTTGAAATGTTCGAGAAACTTGTCTTGCATCTCCTCGCTTAAAAACTCGTCGTTGTTGATATCTTCAATCGCCTGAAAGGGGAGCTCCTCCCGGGCATCGATAATATCGCCGGCCAGTGTCATCTGATCGTCGTTATCATCCTGAAGCATTACTTCCAGCACCTCCCTCGAGGCGGTGTTGATGTTGACCTTGCCGTCTCCGTAGACCGTCAGGTATCCCCGCAGCCCCGGGAACGGTTTCCTGGCCCAGGGATCGATCAACTGGAGCTCGCTCTCTTCCTTCTCTATCTCGATCTCTTCCCGCCCGGGCGCCCCCATAAGCCAGGTCCGGGTCATATCTTTTATCAACGCCAGTTCCCCGATCGTCTCCATGGGGCCGCTCCGTGAGATGCCATCCGGATCGGAGCCCTCGTCTTCCTCGAACCAGTCAACGATCGCATCCATGGTCCCTTTCGGCGTATCGAAGAGCGCTTTGGCGAAGGGGTCGATCCCATCCGCCGCATCAGCCAGGGCCCGGATCTTCTCCAGCAGAAGCTTAAGGGCCAGATACTCCGTCGATTCATCGTCTATCTCTATCTCCTCATCCTCCTTATCGTCCTCTTCCCTGTCATTCTCCTTCTTCTCCTCTTTCTCTGCTCGCTCTTTTTGCTTTCTCTTCTCCTTATCCCCCTCCTTCTTTTTTTCGGACTCGTCCTCTTCTTCCGCTGACTCGCCGCCGGCAAGCCCCTCCCGGGCCGCCGCGATCTCCTTGACGGCATCCTCCAGGAGGAGATTCAGGTTGAACTTTCGTTCCTCGTCGATGATCATAAAGTAGTAGGTTCCCGAGCCGAGCGTTGCCGGAGATTGAGGACGCGCCCAATCTTCATCGAGACTGTCAATCCCATCTTCTTCTTCCTCGGACCGGCTACCTCCCGCCTGGTTTCCCACCACCTCCTCGCCTTCACCGGAACCCAGGTCGACCAGCTTATCTTCTTCCAGCAACGCGATAGCCTGACTAATACCGGCCCGGGCCAGATAATACGCTTCCAGATTATCCCGAAAACCGGCCGCCATCCGCACATCCAGGGTACTGAGATAATTATACTGCATGACCAGCACCCCCAGGAGGACGATCACCAGAACGACCGTCAGCAGAACCACGCCGGACTGCGCCTCTGCCCGGGCCCCTTTTCTGGCGGGGTTCACGGGCCATAGCCCCGATACATCGGGGCTATGGCCCGCGACGGCAGGATTAACAGGGTCATTACGCATCCACCTCGGCCCCTTTCCTGAAACCGCGGATTATGCTGATTAAGCGGATTATATCCCTCTACTCCGGCCTCCGTGTCACGTTCGACGTTCATTCGTTATTAGTCATTCCTCCATCTCCTCTTCATCCTCTTCCATCCGGGGGATCATCGGCAGGGAGGCGACAGTACTGAATCGGGTCGTCTCCTTCTCGCCTTCCAGGCCCATGGAGATGGTTATCCTCACCCCATAGGGGAGCGCCGGCGCCTCCGATTCTTCCGCCACATTCTCCTCCTCCACTTCCCACGCTTCTACCCACTCGCCTTCTGCGTCAAAGTATTTAAAATCAAGCGCCCGGACGTTCTCCGCCAGAATGATCTCTTCTCCTTCCTGGAACAATTCCTCCGCCTCCAGGATAAAATAGGGCGCTGTCTTCATGAAGAGCAACCCATCCTGGCGCCCGTGGCCAAGGTAATAACTGACCTCGAACGAGTCATATCCGATCTCATCTTCTTCCCCCCGAAGACAGGTCGTCGTCACCATGTTCAGGGTATCGTTCTCGAATCCGCCGTACCATTCATCCTTTCCCAGAAACTTCGTCCCTTGTTCGGCAAAGAGGGGCTGGTAGGCTCCGCTGATCTCCTTTGCCATGGTGTCCAGGACAATCCGGGCGGTCTGATAGATATCGGAGACCCGGCTATAGTTTCGAGTTGTCTTCATTACCGTATAATAGGCCCCGTAGACTGAAGCCAGAACCACCGCTCCCAGAGTGATGGCGATCAGGATCTCGATGATGGTGAACCCCCCGTTCCGCTCCTGAGCTAAAACCCGGCCTGCTCTTCTCCCGATCACAGGTCTTCTTCCTCTTCTTCCTCTTCTTCAAAATAGAGGTTCACAATGTATGAGACGATATCAACACCCGGGCGCCCTTTCTCGCCCGCGGGAGCAGCGAACCGCGCCGAGACCTCGACTTCCGCCTGAAGCAGGGCGCCGGAGTCGGCCTCCGTTATCTCCTCCTTCACCTTGAGAAAGGGATGCTCCTCATCTTCTTGCGCATTCGCCATACCCGTCTCATAAGAGGCGTCATCACCCGAGAGCGCCATGAAGCCGAGAGATTCCAGTGTGCCGATCCGGCTCTGGGCCAGAAGCCCGGCCTGAGTCAACTCCTTGGCCCGTCGCAGATTTCGGACGGTGGTGGCATGCGTCACCAGGAGCGGGACCATCCCCACGGCCAACAAGGCCACGGAGATCATCACCTCCAGGAGGGTAAAACCTCCGCTCTTCTCCTTCGGAAAGAGCTTCCTGCTTGCGTGGATAATAGATAAGAGAGCCATAATGACAGCTAATTTATTGCTTCCGAGTCACAATATTTAAATTCCAGATAAATGTCTCTACACAGATACTCGTCCCCTGTGCGAGCACCCCTACTCCATGGCTATGACCTCCGATCGCCCGGTATACGGCTTGACCTTGATCTTGACTTTATCCCCCTGGTCTGTCTCCAGGAAGATCTCGGCACCGTTCGAGTTTCCCCGGGGATAGAACCGGACAACCGGTTCGAACCACTCGACAACGCGGCGGCCCAGTTTCAGGCGCCGGACGCTGATTCCATCTGGAATCTTCCGCTTCTTCGGTTCCTCGCTTTCTTCTCCGCGACCGTAGTAATCGCTCTCTTCGTCAAGGCTCGTGATCCAGTATTCATTCTCTTCCCGGTTAATATGAAAGGTATATATCCGACCGTCAATCACCGCCCGGGAACGGGCGTAATCAAGCGAACCGGCAAGTTCCCGGCAGAAGCCCAAAAGCTTTCGGCCCGAGAAGAGCCCGGCGAGCTTCGGGAAGGTCACCATGAATACCACCCCGATCAAAATCAGGACCACTGAAAGCTCGATCAGCGTAAAACCGCTATGCCGGGTTGACGGCCGTATAATATTCATTGACATTAGTCACCAGTCACCGGTCACCAGTCCCTATTCCCCACTTCCCCCTTCTATATCCCAGTTCATGATGTCGGCGTTATCCCCCGTCCCCCCCGCCACCCCATCTTTCCCGTAGGATGCGATATCCACTTCCTGGCTATGCTGGCTGACCGATGAATAGAAGTAGGGATTGCCCCAGGGATCTTTGGGGACCTTCGGCAAGTACTTGGGGACCAGGGGCGACAGGGAATCGGGGTATGAGTAATGGTCGGCGAAATACATCCCCAGCGCCAGCTCGATATTCTTGATCCCGGCCTGGGCGGCGCCCCGCTGCCCTTTCCCGATTGCCTGAAAAAGCTTGGGGGCGATAACGGCAGCCAGAAAGCCGATAATCGCGATCACCACCAATAACTCCACCAGTGTAAAGCCCCGGGACATTTTGAGTCTGGTTCTTGAACTCATTTTAAAAAATCTCCCTGTGTTTGATTTTTTATAAACTCAATTTTGATTTACAACTTTAGTCACTTTTCCGCCGGAGGCGGATCAGCCTCTGGCTGAAGTTCACTTTAGTCACTTTATTCCTATGCTACCACCTGGCTCATCTGAAAGATGGGCAGGAGAATTGAGAGAACGATATATCCGATCACTATCCCCATGGTCACTATCATGATCGGCTCCAGCAGCGAGGTCATCGCGCTGACCGACGTCTCGACCTCATCCTCATAAGACTGGGCGATCTTCTCCAGCATCGCCTCCAGGGCTCCGCTGGTCTCTCCCACCGAGATCATATGCACCACGATCGGGGGAAAGACCCGGCTCTTTCGGAAGGGACCGGCGACGGATTGACCGGCCCGTATCGCTTCAATGGCTTTTCCGATCGCTTGAGCGATCGAGGTGTTATTTACTATATTCCTGACAATGCCCAGCGACTCGATCAGGGGGGCTCCGCTTGAGAGCAGGGTGGCCAAGGTCCGGCTGAACCTGACCACCGCGATCTTCCTGATCAGGGGACCAAAGAGGGGGAGACGAAGTTTGAGTCGGTCGAGAAAGAACCTTCCCCGGGGCCCTTTCTTCCAGAAAGCGAAAAGAAAATACAGCCCTCCGGCGATGAGGATGATCACCCACCAGTACCCCCGGATAAAATCGCTGATATTAAGGAGGATGACGGTGGGAAGAGGCAGGGCCTGCTGGGTCTCGGCAAAGATGCTGGTAATGGTGGGGACTACATTTACTAAAAGAAAGATGATCACCGCAACGCTGATAAAGGCCACCAGGATCGGATATACCATCACACTCCTGATATGATTACGCATCTTTACGTTCTTCTCGGTGAGGTCGGCCAGCCGCTCCAGAACCACGTCCAGAGCGCCGGCCGCTTCCCCGGCCTGAATCATGTTGGTATAAAGAGGAGAGAAGACCCGGGGGAATCGCCGGAGTGATTCGGCGAAGTTTTTCCCGGCATTGACATCGTCGCGAACTTTGATGATCACCCGCTTCAGGGGACTCTTCTCCAGCTGATCGATCAGAGCGTTCAGTGACTGGACCAACTGGAGGCCGGAACTGAGAAGCGTAGCCATCTGGCGGGTAAAGACCGCCACATCCCCGGCCTTGACCCGGTGGAGAAGCCGCGAGAGAGCCAGGTCGCTTCTCAGATCAACCTTCTCTCCCGACTCCCGGACCTCGGTCGGAAAGATCCCCTGCCGGCGCAATTTGGCCCGGGCATCGGCGGAGCTGTCGGCATCGATGATGCCGGTTACCTGCTCGCCCCCGCTGTTCAATGCTTTGTAGTCGAAGACTGGCATGATAGATAAGTGAGCTAAAGTGAACTAAAGTGACTAAAGTGAGCTAAAGTGAACTAAAGTGACTAAAGTGAACTAAAGTTTAAAGTTAGACTTACGCTTTGTTTTAACATTTTGTCTCAAGCTTCTATGATATCCTCCTGGGTTACCCGGATAACCTCTTCGATAGTCGTGATCCCTTCAACGACCTTCCGGGCCCCGTCCATCCGGAGAGTCAACATCCCCTTCTTCAGGGCCACTTTCTTGATCTCTCCGGTATTGGTCCGCTCCAGGATCATCCGGCGGATATCCTCGTCCACCAGGAGGATCTCGAAGATACCGCTCCTCCCCATATAACCGGATTGAAAGCACTTATCGCATCCCTTCCCCCGGTAGAGTTTCCCCTCCGAGATATCATCCGGGGAGAGCCCGATCTCGCGGAGGGACTCTTCACCGGGATGATAGCTTTCCCGGCAGTGCGGACAGATCATCCGAACCAACCGTTGAGCCATGATCCCTACCACCGAGGATGAGACCAGGTACGGCTCCACCCCCATATCGATGAGCCGGGTTATCGCCCCCGCCGCGTCGTTGGTATGGAGGGTGGAGAAGACCAGATGCCCGGTGAGACTGGCCTGGATCGCGATCTCGGCGGTCTCATTATCCCGCATCTCCCCGATCAGGACCACGTCGGGGTCTTGCCGGAGGATCGAGCGGAGTCCGTTGGCGAAGGTGAGACCGATCTTGGGTTTTACCTGAATCTGGCCGATCCCGGGGATCTGATACTCAATCGGATCCTCGACCGTGATGATATTCTGCTCCATCGAGTTCACGTTGCTCAAGGCCGCGTATAGGGTGGTAGTCTTGCCGGAACCGGTCGGGCCGGTTACCAGGATGATGCCGTGGGAGAGCTTGATCAGCCGGGAGAAGAGCGCCAAGCGATCATCACTCATTCCCAGATCGTGAAGGCTGTAAAGCTGGGCGGACCGGTCCAGCAACCGGAGTACGATTCTTTCCCCGAATGAGATCGGGATTGTGGAAACACGCAGGTCAATCTCCCGGTCGGTGATCTTAATTTTAATCCGGCCGTCCTGGGGAAGGCGTTTCTCGGCGATATTCAGGTTAGCCATGATCTTAACCCGGGAAGTGATCGCGGACTGGTACTGCTTGGACGGCTTGATCGATTCATAGAGGATGCCGTCTATCCGGTAACGCACCCGGAGCTCTTTTTCATAGGGCTCGATGTGGATATCGCTGGCCCGGACTTTGACGGCTTCAAAGAGAATCAGATTGACCAGCTTGATCACCGGAGCCTTGGTGGCGATGTCCAGGAGATCTTCCGCCTCATCAGTCAGGGTCACCAGTTCAGTGATTTCCTCTTCCTCCATCCCCTCCAGCATCGCCTCGGCGGCGCCGTCGGCATGGCCGTATGAATGGTTGGCGACCCTGATGATCTCATCAGGGGCACAGACGACCGGGTGCACTTCCTTCTCCAGCAAAAGACGGAGGTCGTCCAGGGGCTGAAGCTCGAGAGGGTTGGCCATGGCCACGGCGACCGTTCCCTTCTCTTCCTTAAGCGGGATCAGCTGATGGGCCAACAAAAAATTCAGCGGGATGCGGGAGACGATCTCCTTATCCACCATCTCCACCGAGAGCGAATCGAGATAGGGGAGATTCAGATGACGGCTCAGCGCCCGACGATACTGTTCCTGATTGATAACCCCCATCCCGAACAAGATATCACCCAGTTGTTTCCCCTGGTCAGGGCCTTCCTGGCGCGACCGGGCCGTATCGAGGACCGCCCGATCCACCACTTTATCGGCCAGTAAAATCTCTTCGATTGATTGATTCGCAATCATTTTTTGTAACTTATTTATGGAACCGCCCGGTGCCTTTCTGATCTTCCTCGCTCTCGTCGTGACGCCCGAAAGAGATATTCGGGAGACTGTCCAGGAAGGAGCGCGAGGTAGAACTTTTCCCGACGGGTTTCATTTCAGAGTCCCCACCGGCAGGAGCGATGGGAAGTTCATCTGGAGGCGGGAGGGCGCGGTGCGCTTCTTCATAATCCTTCATAGCCCCCAGTTGCAAGGCGTAACTGGCCTTCAGATCCTGGTATTTCATTGCTTCTTTCTTCTGCGTTTCTCTCTCCCGGTCGGCCATCTCGGACTCCCGTCCCTTTATCCGGGAGTCGAGCTCCGGAGCCTGATGACGCTTGAGATTGGTCAGGTCGGCAATCTGCTGGGTGGTCCGCACCACTCGGGGGGTAATAAAGATCAGGAGGTTATTCTTCTCCTTCCGGGTGGAGGTCTGCCGGAAGAGGTTGCCAATAAGCGGGATGTCACCCAGGATCGGAATCTTGCTTTCGGCCTCGTACCAGTCGTCCCGAATCAGCCCCCCGATCACTATGGTATGGTTGTCCTTCACGATCACCGATGTCTCGGTCTCCCGGTCGAAGGTCTCCGGAGTAAGAGTTACCCCGCCACTCACTTCACCACTGGTCAGGCTGGATATCTTCTGGTGGATCTCCATCCGCACCATCTGGGCCTTGCTGATATGGGGGGTTATCGTCAGCTCAATCCCGACATCCTTGTATTCGATATCCTGATAATCACGGCTATCAGTACTCCCGATCTCGATCTTGCTCACGTAGGGAATGTTCCGTACCACCTTGATCTTTGCCTCCTCGTTGTCCATCGTCAGGACCTGGGGGGTGGCCAGGATGTTGACGTCCGAGTTGGTCTGGAGGGCGTGGAGCATGACCGCGAAGTCGGGAAGGCTGGTGCCCGTGCCGGCCATCTTCTGAATAAACCCCAGTGAGAGGCCGTCTATACCCGGTGATTGGTGCCCTCCCTCAGCGTCGGTGGCCCAGCTGGAAAGGGCGCCGCTAAAGACCGACTGGGCCATCCCCTCCGCGTTGTTCCGGCCGGTTCCCATAGTCGCGATATCAGGAAATCCGGTGCCGTCATTGTCCATGTCGATCCAATCCACACCCAGCTCGAATGTCTTATCATAGGCGATCTCGGCGATCAGAACCTCCACCAGGACCTGGTCGCGGACCACGTCCAGCTTCTGGATGATCTTAATCAGGTCGGCGTAGGCTTCCTGGGTGGCATCGATGATCAGGGCGTTGGTCCCCTTGTCTTCGCTGATCAGGGCCGGCTCCTCTCCGCCTTTTGGTTTGCGCTTGGAGACGATGCTGTTGAGGACCTTGGCCATATCCTCGGCATTAGTATTTTTAAGAAAGTAGACATGGATATTGCTCCGTTCGGTCTCCACATCCAGCCGTTTGATCAGGTCCAGAACCCGCTTGGTGTCTTCATCGTTGGCCAGGATAATCAGGGAGTTGGTCCGTTCGTCGGGGATAATCTTGAGATTCTTCTCACTGGTCTGGAGCTGGCCGGCCTTCTGCCGTCTGCGGGGGGTGGGGGGAGCGCCCGGGACCTTGCCCGCTTCCTCGATCACCTGCGAGAGCTCCCCGGCCAGGATGTCGGCCGCCGCGTAACGGATGGGGACAACGGTGATCCTGGTTTCATAACCGGGGATATCGAGCTCCTTGATGATCTTGACGAGGCGGTGGATATTGGAGGAGATGTCGGTGACGATCAGGGTGTTGGTAACCGGGTAGGCGATCACGCTGGAATCTTTCGAGAAGAGCTGGCCCAGCGCCGTCCGTACTTTCTGCACGTCCGCGTACTGGAGGGGGATGAGCTGAGTAATGATCGTGTCCTCCGGAACGATCTGCTCCAGATTATCTCCCACCGACATGGCGATATTCCTCTTGCTCGCTTCCTTCTTGGTGGAGATTTTGATCACCTTGCCGGAGGGGACGGTGACAAAGCCGCGAACCTCCAGGATCGACTCGAATACTTTATAGACTTCGTCCAGGGGGATCTTGGTTGGGGAGATGACCGTAACCGGACCGCGGACGTTCTGATCGATAATGAAGTTCTTTCCGGTCAGGTCACTGATATACTTAATCACCACTCGGATCTCGGTATTTTCAAAGTCCATGCTGACGAGCCCATCTTCCTCCTCAAACCCGCCGGTTTGAGCCCGCCCCAAGCCTTGAGATATCAGTAACCCGAGGAGAAGCCCCAGCCAGATCGCAACAATCAATTTTCGCAAATATTTCATTATAAATAAGATTATTCCAGCTCCAAAAGCTCAACCTGAACCATGTACTCCAGTTGGAGGAGTTCTGATTGCCTTTTTATCTCCACGATCACGGTCTTTTCGGTCTGAACCTCCTGGAGCAGTTCCAGGGCTCTCTTCTTCCCGGTGATCATCTTCTCGTTTACCGTACGAATAATGTCTCCCTTCTTGATCCCCAGATAGGTCGAGAGATGGCGCGGAGGCAGAATCAGTATCTCGTACCCCTCGGAGTCTCCCCGCCGGGGTTTTCCCGGCGGATAATACGGGCGGCAACCGACACCGCTCAACGCCTTCATAATCTGGGCGACCACTTCATCGACCTTGACCTTGATCTGATCTACTTTGATATATTTCCAGAGACCTTTCTTGCTGACGAGCCATTTATTATTAGCGATCAACTGCCAGAGACCTTTCTTGCTGATCAGCCATTTGTTCTTACCGACCGGGCGAAGAATGCGAGAGAGGGGAATGGATCCCTTATTAACCTTGATGCTATCTTTAAACGCGGTTAAGGTAAAGACATTCCCCTTGAAATCCATGACTACCTGGTTTCGCTCGATCTCCAGCACTACCGCCTCGGCTACCGAGTCTCCCACCCGGTAAGAGTCCTGTTTTTTATTCACAACCTCCTCAATAAAGGCCAAACTTTTCGACTGATCGGCCCGGACCGTCGTTCCCAGTAGATTTAATTTGGGGGGAGGAACTTCCTGCGGCCTGGGGGTGGGCGGAGGCGCTTCCTCCGGGGCGGCAAACTTCTCTCTCCAAAGATCGCGGGAAACGATTACTTCATAATACGATTCCCCGGGCGGAGTAGGGACCGCCTCGGCCTCTATCGATTGGTCGGGGGAAGCCCAGTCATCTTCAACCGGTCGGTCCTGGTAATACGTCCAGGCCAGGTAACCGCTTCCGGTCACCAGCAGGACAGCCAGTACCAGGTTGATCAACATTATTTTTCTTCGAGACAACATAAGTTGATCCAGGTCAGCTCAATTTAGGTTAAATTTGTCGATCTCATCCAGCAGCGCCACCGGGTCTACTTCCGGAGGTAGACTGAGTGCTTCCTCCTCCCGTCCCCGTCCGCTCCGGAGAATCAGCCAGAATTTATCGTGCAGATCCCTCACTATTAAACGGGACGCCGGAGGGAGATCTGAATTTTCCAGGAGATAATTCGCCCGCCCCTGGAGGTCCCGGGAGACAATCTCCGACAGAACCGATCCCCAGGTATTATAAGTCCCTTCCCGGATCCCGCCAAGAATATTCCTGGTCTCTTTTAGGTAATCTTTCAGAGTTTTCGTCGGATCGGGCAGCGGCAGTAACTGCCGTGAAAACGCACTGGCCGAGCGCGCAGCCGCCGGGCCTTCCGTCCGGTCCGGTCCGGAGGATTCCCGAAGGAAAAGAAAGAGGCCAACCCCCGCGATCAAGGCTGCCGCCGCGGCCAGGGGGGAGAGGTGCCGAAAGTTAAGAAGGAGGTCCGATAACCGGAGTCCACCGGGCCGGGGGCGAGAGGCGGCTTCCCGGAGCACATTACGGGAAAGGCGAAGAGGAAAAGACAGTCGTTCCAGGGCCTCCAGGGACTGCCAAGCAGCCCGGGTCTCCTCATAGCACCGGCGGCACTGTGAGCAGCGCGCCAGATGTTTCCGGATCTCATCTTCCACCGAATCCGGTAACGGCTCTCCCAGGACCCGGTCAAGCAAGTATTCTCTTATCCTGTCACATTTCATTATGATCTTCCCCGGTGAACATTTTCTTTCTCAGATGCTCCAGCGCGTAATGAAGCCGGGAGCGGACCGTCCCGGAGGGAATCCCCAGAATCCGCGCGATCTCACGGTACTTCAGCCCGCTGAGACGGTTCATGATCACCACCTGCCGATGTTCCTCGGAGAGGCCGGCCAGCTTACGCCGGAAGATAGCCTCCAGTTCCCTCCCTCCGGCCTCTTCACGGGGTCCGGGCCCCTCTCCGCCGACGGTTTCGATCATTCTACCTACCGGAACGCCGTCCGGCCCCTTTATCTCGGTCTCCAGAGAGAGGGTGGGCTTCCGCCTCGACTTCCGGAGAGCGTCCCGGCAGCGGTTCATGGCAATCGCGTAAAGCCAGGTTTTGAAGCCGGCACCGGACCGGAACCGCCGCGCTTCGCGATAAATCCGGATAAAAGTTTCCTGAAATATGTCCTCCGCCAGGTGATAGTCTCTAACTACGGAACAAATAAAGGCCATCAAAGGATTGCGATATTGGTTCAGAAGTTCTTCCAAAGCAGAGAGATCTCCATTTTTGCATAACTCAATTAATTGCTCATCCGTTTGAGCCATTATCTCTCCTTTAATACGCCCAGTATGGGAATTAAGTTCAAAACTAAAATCTATATCTTTCTGTACCGGAACTTCAACGGAAAAAATCGCGATTTCTCCTCTTTTCGTTCTTCTCACCGGGGGGAACGCTCAGGGACAGGAGCGGCTCAATGGAGCTGGAAGAGAATATTCCGGAGATAGACGGAGGAGATCCTCGGACACCTCCATCCGATGAATGGGAAGCGCCCCATGATTACTGATTATTTTTTCGAAGAGAAAATAATCAGCTCGTCTAAGTAACCGTCCCGGTTGGCGTCAAGGCCTCCCATCCGCGCGGGGAGAACGCTTAACAGTTTCTCCGGCAGGGGGGCCGAGGTGAGATAGGAGATCTCATAGCCGAAGCCCGATCCGTTCAAACGGAAAGCGTGGAGCCAGTATTCGCCGGACGGAGTCAGCTCTAAGAAGACCGGATCCCGCTCCTCCCCGTCCCCATCCGCGTCCAGAACCGCCAGGCCCAGCAACCGGGAGCCTTCCTGGAGCCCGGGTACGTTGATCTCAGTCCCGGAATCCGGTTCTTCGATCTCTTCGCCCACCGGGGGAGCGGTATGTAGATAGAGGGTGTAACCCGCTGGGGTCGCCCGGAGCAATAGAAGCTCATCCTTGATCCCGTCGCCGTCCGCGTCCAGGGAACCCATCCCTATTAGATTATTGGCCCCGGGGGCCGCGACCCCCAATGACGCAATCGGGGTTAGCGCCGCCTCCGTTTCGGGTTCAAGGGAGTAAAAATAAAGCACCTCCTGTTCATCGTCCCGGAGGAGAACCACCGCTTCTCCGCAGATGCCGTCCCGGCCGAGGTCAATCCCGCAGACAGCCGTGATCTTTCCCTCCAGAACGATCTCCCGGGGGGAGGCGAGCCGGGCCACGGAACCGGTCTCAGCATTGATCAGGCCCCACCCCTCCAGGGTCTTTTGCCCGTCCTCCTCCCGACAAGACGCCAACAGCTCGGAGCAGTAGCCATCCCGGTCAAAATCTATCGTCCCCAGGGCGCTTACCCAGCAGTCGGGGCCCGGGTCCAATTCCGGAGTCAGGGGGTGGGAGGATGACTCTCCCGGGAAATCACCGGGATAGAAGAGAACGGGTAGATCAAAACTACTCACCTTCCGGGAGGAGTGGGGATAGAGAAAGAGGAGGGCTTCCACCTCGTCCCGGCTCAACGTCCGCCGGGCTGGACTGGCCGGGGTGATGGTGTCATACATCACGGCGCCGGGGTTGAAGGAGTGGCCGATCCCCAGGAGATGGCCGATCTCATGGAGAGCGGTCTCAAGAATGCCGGGGGAACCGGGTGACGACCAATCAAAGTCTCTGGTATTGAACTCGATATCGACCTCTTCAATTATTCCCCCCTCGTTCGAATACCAGATAGTCGCGATAGCCACAATCTCCGATCCATACTTCCATCCGTCCCCAACCCAGAGGATAATATTGGTTTCATCCTTTACGGCTTCTCCATCTTCAAGACGACCGGCATAGATAAACGCGAGCTCTCCCTGTGACTTCTCTTCCCAAACTTGAAAAGCGCGGGCCAGATCCCTGGCCGCCACGGGGGTTGGGCCCTCTTGGTAAGAACCGATCATGTAGAAGATGGTGGTGCGGTCCGGGGGCCATTGGAGCATGGTTCCATCGTCCACGGTCTTGATGGTAAATGAGAAGACCCCGGATGTGGGAATAAGGACAATAAAGGATAATATCGTTGTTAACAGTACACTCTTCACGCTACTATTCCTAATGTATATGGAGTAGATTATTTAATAAAACTTACTATAAAAACTCATCTTCCACAAGCTAAATTAATTCGCGGAGTTAGCTTTCAGTATCTTCTGCTCGGCTTTCGGGCGGGCGCCGGGACCGGTCGGGGTCCGCTCGATCGCCTTCACCACATCGTACCCTCCGGTCACCTCCCCGAAGATGGTGTGATGGTTGTTCAGCCACGGAGTAGGCGCCACCGTAATAAAAAATTGGGAGCCATTGGTATCCGGGCCGGAATTGGCCATGGCCAGAAGACCCGGTTTATCAAACTGAAGACCGGGGCTGAACTCGTCCTTAAAGGGCTTACCCCAGAGCGAAGAACCACCCCGGCCGGTCCCGGTCGGGTCACCCCCCTGGATCATGAAACCCGGGATCACCCGGTGAAAGATAATCCCGTCGTAGTATCCCTTCTTGACCAGGCCGATAAAATTCTCCACCGTTTTCGGGGCTTTCTCCGGGTAGAGTAACAACTCTATCCGCCCCCGGGTAGTCTCCAGGATGACCCGCGGCGGGGGCGCTGGCGTCGCTTTTTTCAAAGGTGTCTCCGACGGTTCCGAGACCTTTTCCAGGGCCGCGACTACCGCCTGAGAGATCAATTTACTGGTATCCGTAGCCCCGGTCACGGCATCGACCCGGGGTGACTGTTCTCTTACGATCCTCTCGCGCATCGTCTTCTTTACCTCCTCGGTTTGCCAGTCAGGGATCTCTATATATTGAATATCCTTGATCATCCCGTTCTCTATCACCACTTTCAGCCGGACCTGGCCCCAAACAATTTTTGGAGACACCCCCTCATAGATCCCGTCCCGGTATGACTGTGCCCGGGCGGATGAGAATATTACCGACAATACCCCAAGAGTGGTAATAGTTAACCGGAGCAACTGCTTAAATCTCATATTTATTCTCCATAATGAGATTTGGGATTTTCAGCCATAGGCTGATCAGCCTCCGGCGGAAGGATCTCAAAGAACCTCACCATCACCTCTCGCTCAAGATCGATCTTCTCATAGATCGGCCGGAAGAACCTCAACTTCTTCGGTTCATAGATGAGGCGAAAGAGAAACGTCCGGCGCATCCTCGATAAGCGGCGGATATGATCGGGACGGGGACCGATGCTGGTACTGCCCCGCATGTTGAAAGTGTCATTTTTTTGATCGACGCCGGTTACGCTGAAGTAGCGGGTACAGATATGAACATACCTTACTCCGCGCCCGATTAATTCCCGGGCTGCGTCCTCCTCATCTTCCCAGTAGAGCCGGGAGAGGGAGAGATCTATCCGCGCCGGGGTGGTAATAGGAACCAGGTGGGTGACCGCTTCGATAAAATAGCCCTGGTTCCAGGACGCGAAGATCTTCTCTCCCGGCCGGGAATGGTCGTTCAACCATCGATAAGCCTCGTATTCAACCTGATCACTACTGGTCCGGGCAGCCAGCAGGACCCAGCCGCCCTGAAGAAAGGCAATGATCAGGAGTAAAGCGAAGGCCGGCCGGCTTCTTTTCCAGACCGGCAGAAGAACCCAGATGATGGTCACGACAAAGAATCCGGCGAACAACCAGCCGCAGCGCAGAAGAACCGGATTGGGCCGAAACACCGGATCGGACAATGTCCTGCCGATCGTCTCCCACAATTGAGAAAGGCTGTAGGGAAGCCCGACATACAGTCGGGCGGCGATCCCCGGGAATAAAAGGTCAATCGCCAGATAGAGAAGAACTGTGGCCACGGTCACCAGGGCGGCGGTTTTCTTCCAATGCGCGAGTCCCAGCGCCGTCAGCATCACCACCGAGAGATCGAGGAGCCGGGCTCCCCGGTTCACGACCAGGGCCAGGGCCATACTGAAGCAGAAGAGACTCAACCCAAAAAACTCCTTCTTCTTCAAGGCCGTCCAGAACCCCCAGGGAAGGAAGAAGATGAAGAGAGTGTACCGGCCCCAGAAGGCGTCCCGGGGCAGCGGCTGGAGATCGCCGACGACAATCTTGACCTGCGCCGTGAGATCGATCCCCCTGAACTTCAGGGCCAGGGGGGCGATCCACTCCAGCAGGTGCGCCTTCATGATCCTGAAGAGGGCATAATTCAACAGGAGGAGCCCGAGCAGAAAGAGAGCGGCCGCCCATAACGACGGGTTACCTCCCAGCCGGAGACGGAAAAAATACCAGAGGCAGTAGAGGATGACAATGACCAGGGCGCCGGCCATCAAGGGCCCGATCTCCAACCCCAGAAGCAGGCAGAGGACCGCGAGAAACGCCGCCGGCGCACGCCTCCCGGGCCTTTTCGCTCCCCGGATAGCCGTGCCGGTCGACCAGAAGAAGAGGACCATCAGGGGAACCTGAACCAGGTCGTGAGAGAAGTTGACCAGCGAGAGGGTCAGGGGCGCGGGCAGCAGGGCGAAGACCACCCCGCCCCAAAAACCCGTCTCCCGGCCGGCCCAGCTATCGAGCCAGAAGAAGATCAGAACCGCGGTAACGGCGGAGATAAGGGCCGCCTCGAAGGCCACTGCCTGATAAAGAACCGCTCCGGGCAGGAGCAAACCGGGGACCCGAAGCAGAAGAAAAGTGGGATCGAGTGTGGAGAGGGTAAACACTCCCCGGGCGACACCGTAATAAAACCAGATCTCGATCAGGTGAGAAGAGTGCCAGCCGAAGCGGAAGAAGAAGACGAGATCAAGGACAAGGCGGAGAAGAAAGGCAGCCAGGAAGACGGTGAGTGCAAGCAGGACTTTACGCTGTTTATGGGAGTCGGACATGGGACTTTCAAGTGCGAAGTGCGAAGTGACTAAAGTTCGAAGTTGTCGCCTCGCATGGACGGCCGTTGAACGCTGGATGTTGAAAGTTGAGCTCCTGCCCGCCGAAACCTTAGCTGATGAGTGTTGAATGTTCGGTCTTTAAATGTTCGAAGTTCAGTCTTTCCCATCACCCCGCCTCTCCTCTCCGGAAGAGGTCGAGGAACCGGTCTTCATAGATATGGTAGACCCCCCATTTATCCAGCTCTTCCTTGAGCCGGGGCGCCCGCAAGGGATCTTGCTTGACCTGACGGAAGAGTTCTTCAATTCGCAGCCGGGCGGTATCGGAGAGCGGCTTACTCTCCTCCTCCTCTTCTTCTTCCTCCTCTTCATCCTCGACCAACCCGCCGAATTCCATCGAATCCTCGTCGGAGTGGATAAATGTCTCCATTGTCTCCTGGGTTTTCTTCCCGATCCGGGAAATTTCACGGTCGAATTTTTTAATATCATCTTCAAGAGAGTGAAAGTCAATTCGAAGAGAGAGCAGGGTCTGGAGGAGGTGGAGGACAGACCAGGCGGCCCGCGGGTTCTCGAGGTTAACGGTATAGTAGGGGATCTCTCCCAGCAGGCATATCCCGGAGATGCCGGTTTGAGAAGCTACCCCTATCAACAGACCGTTCAGGCCGCTGATATTTCCCATCTCCAGCATATCAACATTCTGCCCGATCAGGTACTCCTTCAAGGACACGTGATTGGCAACCCCCCAGACCCGGGGGGTATCTTTATGCTGGATGGGGGCCGGGGCGGCGGCAAAGGTCCAGAGCCGGAAGACGTTCATCCGGGCAGCCAGACCGAGTACCTCTCGGGCCATCCGGAACTGGAGCGGAGTGGAGGGCTGGGAATCACCCAAAAAGAAGATCAGATCGCTCCCCGAGTACGGGTTCTTCCAGAAGTAGAAATTACTGGCCGGCAGGGAAGGGATCCGGGCCACGCTATCTTCAACAACCACACTCGAGGGAGAGAAATAATCCCCGGGATGGATAAAAGCAAACCGTTCCGCTTCCAAGGAATCCACCAGGTAGGAGACCGTCTTGGAAGCGACATAACCCATCCCCGGCCAGGCGATCAGCAGCTGGGGATGATCCAACCGGGGCTGTTTGAGATAGGTGATCATTTAAGGTTCTCGGAGGGGGTGGGCTCTCCACAGTGAGAACAGGTGATCAGTCCGTCGTTTTTATGCGCGTCCACCGGATAGAAGCTTCTTCACGCGGCGTTCGTAATCCCGCGCGGCGCCTTCCAGGCCGCTCGCTCGGCTGACCCGGACCAGCAGCTTCAGTGCCTTGATCTTATCCTGGATAAAGCTCCCCTCGGAACCTTCGGCGGCCGCCCGGGCCAGCTGGACGGCGGACCGGGTCATCCCCCGCCGGAACTGGGCCTCGGCAAGGTTGAGCAAGGTCAGGATATTACCCGGAAAAGTGATCAGCAACTGTTCCAGGACTTCCTTCGCCTCGGCCAGTTTCTTCTCCTTCTCCAGTTGATGGGCCAGATCGATAAAAGCGTTGAAGGCGTCCGAATCGGCAATCAGCGCTTTCTCGATCCGGGAGTGGACTTCCGCTTTGAATTCGTCATCCAGAGCCCGGTACCCCTCCGCCAGAATCGCATGGGCATGGACCAGTTCCATCGGATAATAGAACGGGGTCTCGCTCAGTCCATCAACCGCCAGCTCGACCGCTTTTTTATGGTTGCCTTTCCTCAGATAATATTCCGCCAGCGCCAGTTTGGATCGGGAATCCCAGGGCTCGCGCTTCTTCTTCTGGACCCGGAGGATCTGATCCACCCACTTCTTCGCTTCATCCAGCTTGTCCTGGCGGAGGGCCAGCTCGGCCAGCTCGATGTGAGCCTGGTAGGAATCACGATCTTGCTCCAGAATCTTAAAGAACCAGTTCCGGGCCAGGCCGTATCTGCCCAGGTCGAGATTGGCCAGGCCGATCAGCTTTACGGCGTCCAGATCATCGGGTTTGTACCGGAGAGCCTTCTTCAGAAACTTGATCCCTTCCACTTTTTGGCCGTCCTTCATATAAAGCCGCCCCAGCTTCTTTACCAGCTGATGAGAAGGCCCGCAGTGACGGATGGCTGCCTTGATGTTCTGGATGCCCCTTTTATGAGCGCCCATCGCGAAGAGGAGATCATAGAGGGGGATATATGATCTCTCCTTGAAGGGATGCCGGGAAGGAATGCTTTTCAGGATGGCGACCGCGCCTTCATAATCCCCTTTCTTCTGGTGGATGCGGGACAGGCGAAGATAAGCCGGCCAGCTCTCACCCTCTTTAATCAGCTTTCGGTAGATCTCGGCCGCGCGGGCCGTCCGCCCCATATCTTCGTAGAGACCGGCCAGCTGCTCGCGAGTCAAGCGATCTTTGGGAAAATAGGTCAGGGCCAACCGCAAGACCTTTTCCGCTCCCTCCGTATCTCCTTCCCGGGCCAGGAGCCGGGCCAGGTGTTTATATCCCTCCAAACGAGAAGGATGGAGAACAAGCCTCTCCAAGACCTTTCTCTGCTTGGGGGTCTTCAACCGCAATTTCAAATCTTTAATCGTCTTCATTCGTTAAATTTTCCTCCGGAAAATTTAAATTGGTTTGAGGTCAACTATAACCGGGATAACCATGTCCTTATAATAATAAATGATCGGTAAGAAGTAAATGTATTAATCAGCCGTCGCCCTTCGGGCTTTGGCGGATTAATATATGCTCCCCCCGATGAACTCACGGATCAGAGAGGAGGGCGAGATAACCGAGTCATCTTCCAACACGTCGATCTCCTCCAGATAGTTGAGACACCGGGCCCCTCTCCGGCGAGCGTCCTCTTTTCCGGTCTGGCCGGCGTACTCTTCCACGGCCGCCTTCAACGATTCATAGAGATACTTCTTATAGACCGGGAGCTCATAAGGGAGATAGCCGTTGATCACCGCCTCCGCCTGTCCGATGAACGGTACGATAAACTCCTTCTCCGCTTGCCGGACGTAATGCCAGTGTCCGAGCGTCCTGACCGGGGTATAGTTGCGCTGAAGGTTATCCCGGACCATTCTGCGCAGGAGACGGATGTCCGTCCAGGGGATGAAGTTATCCGCCCCGTCCTGGAGCTGGCAGACGGTCTCGATATAGACCCGGAACTGTATCTCCCCCGGGATACCGGCCGTCATCGGTTGATAAAAGGCGTGCAGTCCTTCCATGACCAGCAGTTGACCGTCCAAAAGTTTCATCTTCTCCCACTTTTCCTTCCGGCCGCCGGCCATGAAGTCGTAAACCGGGACCGTGGTTTCCTTCCCGGCCAGAAGGTCCCGGAGGTTCTGGTTGATCGTCTCGATATCCAGGGCCTGGGGGGATTCGAATTGATAATCCCCGAATTCGTCCTGGGGCTGGTCCTTCAGGTTCCAGAAGTAGTTATCCAGGGACAGTAGCTGCGGATCCTCGCCCATGGCCCGGAGAGCTTCACAGAGTTTGAGGGTGGTGGTAGTCTTGCCGGATGAACTGGGGCCGGCCACGATCACCAGCCGGATGGTGTCGCGCCTCTCCATGATCTCCCCCGCTATCTTCCAGATTGACCCTTCATAGGCCCGGTCGGCGTCGCGGATAACATCCCGGTATCCCCCGAACGCCATCCGGCGATTGATGCCCTCGATCGTGCCCATGTCCCGGGCGCGGTTCCAGGCCCGGGCTCGGGTAACTATCTCCATCTCATAGATTTTTTCCCACTCGAGCTGTTCCGGCCCCGGAAGCGGCGGCATCACTACTTCTTTCTTCTTTCGCTTTGGGCTCTTTCGGGCAGTTAGTTTCTTCGGCGGCCGGGCGAAGGTTTTCTTCTTCTCATTCACAATCAGTTACTCCTTTTACAATTTGCTATTTTAGGGGGTGGAGTCTATTCACTCGCCCGGGAAAGTCAACTGAAAATAAATTTGTGAGCATTATATCAGTAAAACTTTTTCACCACCTTACCGGTCCGGGCGGACCGGTAAAGTGCCGCGATTACCTCCGCGTTCTCCCGGCTCTCCTCCAGGTTATAGGCCGGCGGCACCCCGTCCAGGACGGCGGATTCCAGCGTTTCGATCTCACAGAGGTAGGGGTCTCTGGCCAAGGTGGAGATCTCGGTCTCGGTATCGTCGGGGGCGACGTGAACCAGGTCGCTCACTTTTCCGTCGAGATCGGGCTGCCAGGGGTTAAGGACCCGGAGCAGGCCTTTCTCCCCCACGACTTCCGCTCCCACTCCGTAAGGAAGAGAGAAGGCGCAGTCGATCTGGGCGATAATATCGTTGGAGTAATTCAGCTGGCAGGCCGATATGACATCAACACCGGTGGGGCCAGTCTGTTGTCGGGCGAAGACTTCGACCGGTGGCGCGCCGATGATCGCCCGGCAGAAACTCACCGGATAGCAGCCCACGTCCCACAGGACACCGCCTCCCAGTTCTTTCGACCAGCGGATGTTACTTCCCCGGGGGAGGAAAAAACGAAACCAGGCCCGGATCAACCGCACCCTCCCGATCAACCCATCGGCGATGAAAGATTTCAACCGCAAGAACTGCGGGTGCATCAGATAGGCCATGGCCTCGATCACTACTAATTTCCTTCCGCGGGCCTCCGCCGCCATCCGCTCGACTTCCGTCCCGGAAAGAGCCAGGGGTTTCTCGCAGAGGACATGCTTGCCGGAACGGCCCGCCCGGAGCACCCACTCACCGTGAAGGCTGTTAGGGAGGGAGATATAGACGACGTTAATCCCGGGATTGGCCAGAAGCTCCTCATAGGAGTTAAAGGCCCGGGGAATCTCCCACCGGGAAGCGAACCGCCGGGTCCGCTCGGGGTCCCGGCCGGCCACCCCCACCAACTCGGAGCGGGAAGCCTTCTTGATCTGAGGGATAATCCTCCGGTTGATCCGGGCAGTGGAGAGGATCCCCCAGTTAAGTTTATCAAGCGGGCGGTTATTCATTTTATTGCGCGGGACCAGCTATTGAACCAGGCTCTCTCCCCGAAGGGCTTCTTATCTTTTCGCGGGCCTTCCTCGACGGGAACGCCAACCGGGAGGATAACCCGGACGATCTTCTCCGCCGGGACCCCCAGGAGTCCCCCGATCTTCTCCGCCCGTCCCTCCAGACGCAGCCAGCCGTCTATCCACACCGAACCATATCCGAGCGCCGTGATTGCCAGTAACATATTCTCCACCGCCGCCGCGCAATCCTCTATCTGGAAGGAGTATCCCTCATAAATCGCCTCGGGCTTTCGGTCGATGACGCAGGCAATCAGGGCCCGGGCCTCGCGCAGGGCCCGGTTCTTCAGGTGCATCATGCCAATCTCCCGAACCAGGACCAGGTCATCAACAATAATAAAGGTGGTAGTCTGGCCGTTCACGCCCGAGGGGGCCTTGAGACCGGCTTCCACTATCTTCTTCAGATCCTCGCGCGGAACTTCTTTATCCTCAAAGGCACCACGATAGCTGTAACGCCGTCTGATCGCTTCAAACAGTTCCATAACAACCTCCTCAATAGGGGACTGCTGCCTCGTCTGTCCAAACACACAAAATAACTAAAAATTAACTCCCAGGGAACTCACTATATATATATCATTCTTCTTCTTCCCGGAGGCCGGGCGGTTGTTGTACCGGTCGGAGAAGGTGGCCGTCAGGTAGAGATTGGAAGAGAGGCTGAAGCGAAGACCGATCGAACCGTCGAGGAAGTAATCATCAAAGCCCTTCAGTTTCGGCTTATAGGAAGCGCTATGCATAAGAGTCAGAATCGAGGTCAGGGCCAGTTCTCCGCTCTCAGCGATCCGGAGATAAGTTCCATGATCTTTTCTGTCCTTGTCGATGTCAGTGTTGTACTTGCTATCGATATAGGAAGCCCCCATTTCAAGATCCAGGAATGTGCCGTTTACCCGGAAGAGCTCATAACCGAAGCCGGGACCGTTCTCGAGCCGGCGTTCCAGGTCCTGTTTCCGGTCATATCCGATTTCGGACCGGAAATAACAATAAATATCCCGAAACCAGAATAGATCCGCCTGGAGCGACGCAGCGCCCCGGTTGGCGGTCCGTTCTTTAGCCCCCGAGTCTTTCTTCTTGGTGCCCCAGACATAAGACCCGTCCGCGGTGAGGCGGTATTCATCTTTCACGAACCGGACGATGGTGGCCCGGGCGTTGACATCCCCCGTGTTCGAGTTCCCTTCCTGGAATTGATAACCGGCGGAGGCACTGAAGCTCCATTCCTGGGGGATAGGGGGATTAACCTCTTTGATCTTTCTGAAGTCCGGTTGACCAAGGGTTAATTTCGTGATCTTCTTCTCGGTTCCGTCATCCAGGATCAGGGGTACCGGCCGGTCGAAATCAATCCCCTGGACGGAACCGAGATTGATCTCAACTGTCCGGGCGTAATCCGTCGTTAAAAAGACCTTCCCCCCTCTCACCGAACAGGCCGTCCCGGTTATCTGATCGCCATTCTTTAAGTAAACCGTCTCCGCGGCCACCGAGCCGGCGGCCAGACCGCAGAAGACCGAGATGATCAGGCAGTATTTAGATTGTAATTTTATAACGTTTCTCCTTCCCGGAAAGATCGTTAAGCCAGAATATTATACACCTTCACAACAATCAAGAGGATATTAACCTTGCTCGACTCTTCTTCCGGAGTAATCACCTTTACTTTTTTCAATTAACCAGGTACTGTTTATTTAAAACCTAAACAAGGAGGTAATATTATGAATGACGAGAGAGCACAACCCACGAGCGACCCGGAAGCAATTACACCCGTACCGAAGCCGTCTCCTCCGGCGCCGGATTCCCGGGAAGTGGAGGAGGGAAAGGTCTTCGCCATCCTCTCCTACGCGTTAAGCATTATCGGGCTCCCTTTCTTTCTTATCCCCCTGATCATGCGCAACAATGAATTCTCCCTATATCACGCCAAACAGACACTCATAATCTGGCTGGCAGGTATCGCGGCGGGGATCGTCAGCGGAATCCTGTCCTTTATCTGTATCGGGATCGTTCTTGGTGTCGCCGCGGCAATATTTCTGTTGGTCCTTACCATCATGGGTCTGATCAACGCCGCCCAGGGAGAAGAGAAACCGCTCCCGCTCATCGGGCAATGGGGAGAAGAGTGGTTCAAGGGGATAACGAAGGTATAGTTCTCGCTTGCTTCTCTCTCCTTGGGGCAATGAAGCTCTGCTGGCACAGGTTGGGGCCGGGTGAGCAGGATTATGAAACCATCTTCGGGGTCTTATTCCTGACCCTTCTGCTGATTGTTTCCTTCGTGGTCACCCGGATTCCGGAGGAGAAGCTCCCGGTCTGCCGATTCAGAGCAGCTACGGGTATCCCGTGCCCCGCCTGCGGCATTACGCGGGCCGTCAAGCTCTTCTGGGCCGGAGACTTGTGGGGAGCGACCACCACTCATCCGCCCGGGACTTTCCTGCTGGTAGTGGGGATCGTCTACCTGGTCTACTCCTGGGTGGTGGTGATATTCAAACTCCCCCGGATCCGGCTTGACCCGGCCAATTGACCGCAGGCGGCTTTTATCTCCCGGCCGAAGCGGTATCTCCGGGTCACGGAGATGCCCCTGCTCTCCAGGATACGCTGGAACTCCCTGATCCGCTCCGGGGGTGAAGGCAAGTACTTCCCGGTGGGATTATAATAGATAAGGTTGACGAAGAAGAGCCAACCAAGAGATCTCCGAAGAAGCACCGCTAATCGCTCGGCCGCCGCGGGAGAATCATTGAGATCCCGGAGCAGGAGATACTCGATCATCACCCGGCGGCGGGTCAGCCGGATGTACTCCGCGACCGCGTCCAATATCTTCTCGATCGGATACTGTCTATTAACCGGCATCAAGCGGGACCGCAGCCGGTCGTCGGGGGCGTGGAGGGAGATGGAGAGGTTCAACTGCAATGGCTCCCTTGACAGCTTACGGATGCCTTCAATAATCCCGACCGTGGAGATGGAGATCCGCCTCGCGCCGATCTTCAGGCCGTCCCGGTTGTTCATCAGTCGGATTGCTTTCATTACCGCTTCATAGTTAAGAAACGGCTCGCCCATCCCCATGAAGACCACGTTCTTCACCCGCTCCCCTTCCGTCTTCAACCGCCGCGCGAAGAGCAGGACCTGGCCAACGATCTCTCCCGCCGTCAGGTCCCGCATAAACCCCCTCGCCCCGGTCAGGCAGAAATCGCAGGCCAGGGAACAGCCGGCCTGGGAGGAGACACAGACCGTGTTCCGCCCATCCTGATGGCGCATCAGGACGGTTTCAATGGCTACACCATCATCAAGTTGGATAACGGCTTTTACCGTCTTCCCATTGCCGGATTCATGCATCTCCGCGTCGATCTGAAGCGGGCATTCCCGCGCCAGTATCGCGCGGAAGGCCTTCGGCAGGTTGGTCGCCTCTTCCCAGGACGAGAATAAATTATCAAAGACAACCGAGTAAGCCTGCCGGGACCGGTAAGGCGGATATTGTTCAAGAATATTATTCAATCTCCCAAGATTCATCGCGCCCCTTCTTTGGAATAAGTAAGCGGTAAGTGATTGCTGACTGGGGACTGGTGATTGGTTACTGGTTACTGATTACTGATTACTGATTACCGATTACCGATTACCGATTACCGATTACCTTCTATTCACCATCCATCACTCCTCCTCCGGCAATACCGGCCGTCTCAAACGCTTGGCGCGGCTCCGGAGGCGCTTGGACTCCAGCCGTTGTTCCCGGGACGCCCGGGTCGGCCGGGTCTTTCGACGCGGCCGGGGAGGTCGGGCCGCCCGGCGAAGAAGAGCGACCAACCGTTCCCTCGCGTCCCGGCGGTTACCAGCCTGGGTCCGAAATCTCCCGGCGTCAATGATCAGTATTCCGTCCGCGTTGATTCGCCGGCCGGCCAGCCGGGTCAAACGTTCCCGAAGATCATCGGGCAGTGAAGGGGAGTTCCTGGCATCGAAGCGGAGCTGGACGGCCGTCGCTACCTTATTGACATTCTGACCGCCCGGACCGGAACTTCGGATGAACTCCTCTTTAATCTCGTTCTCCGGAATTGCTATGGCCGGGGTAATATATATCATTTTTCAAGCGGTTAAAATTTCGACCCCGTCCCTGGTCGCCCGGAGCGTATGTTCCCACTGAGCCGAGAGGGCGCCGTCCCGGGTGACCGCCGTCCAGCCGTCCGAAAGCAGCCGGGTCTTATAAGTCCCCTCGTTGATCATCGGTTCGATGGTAAAGACCATATCGGGACGGATCATCTCCCCGGTTCCTTTCTTCCCGTAGTGACAGACGTTGGGCGGTTCATGGAACTCCACCCCGACACCGTGGCCGGTGTAATCGCGGACGACCGAGAAGCCGTTGCGCTCGGCGTGCTCCTGGATTACCCAGCCGATATCGCCGAACCGGTTTCCGGCCTTGACCACCCGGATGCCCCGGTCGAGGCACTCTCTGGCCACTCGCACAATCTTACGGGCCTTCTCGCTGACCTTGCCGATCAGGAACATCCGGCTGGCGTCCCCGTAATATCCGTCCAGGATAGAGGTTATATCAACATTGATTATATCTCCCCCCTTCAAGACGGTCTCGTCCGGGATACCGTGGCAGATCACCTCGTTGAGAGAGGTACAGGTGCTCTTGGGAAAGCCGCGGTAGCCCAGGGGAGCCGGTACCGCTCCACGGGCGATGGTCATTTCATGGACCCAGGAGTCGATCTCGTTGGTGGTAATCCCCGGCCTGATCCGCTCGGCGACCATATCCAGAATCTCCCCGGTCAAACGGGAGGCAGCCCTGATCCCGTCAATCTGTTCCTTCGTCTTGAGGATAATCCCGGATGAAGTCTGAGTGGGTAATGAATGTTTTTCCAGATCACTCCGGAGATGGCACTTCTTGTACTTCTTGCCGCTGCCGCACCAGCAGGGATCGTTTCTCCCCAGCTTTATCATCTAAGCAACCGTTATCTCCGGGGACAGATAGACGTCCTGAATCGCGTTCAGGATCTCGATCCCTTCCTCCATCGGCTTCTGAAAAGCCTTTCTTCCGGAGATCAGGCCCATCCCGCCGGCGCGTTTGTTGATCACGGCGGTTGTGACCGCTTGCTTAAGGTCGTTCTCTCCCGAGGCGCCGCCGGAATTAATCAGGCCGGACCGGCCCAGGTAACAGTTCGCGACCTGGTAACGGGTCAGGTCGATCGGATGGTCTGAGGACAAGTTCTCATACATCAGGGGATGGGTTTTGGAAAAACCGATCTCGAGGAAACCCCGGTTGGTGGTGGGCAGTTTCTGCTTGATGATGTCCGCTTCGATGGTTACCCCCAGGTGATTGGCCTGACCGGTCATGTCGGCGGAAGTATGATAATCAACGCCTTCTTTCTTAAAGCCATCGTTCCGCAGATAACACCAGAGAACGGCAAATAAACCCAGGCTGTGGGCATACTCAAATGCCTCCGAGATCTCCTCGATCTGGCGCCTTGATTCAGGAGAGCCGAAATAGATGGTGGCCCCAACCCCCATCGCCCCCATTTCGAAAGCCTGGTCGACCGAGGCGAAGATTCGCTGATCATAGGTGTTGGGATAAGATAAAAGCTCATTATGATTTATCTTCAGAATAAACGGGATCCGGGGGGCGTACTTTCTCGCTACCGAGCCCAGAACTCCCAGGGAGGATGCAACCGCGTTGCATCCCCCCTTGATAGCCAGTTTGACGATATTCTCCGGGTCGAAGTAAATCGGATTGGGGGCGAAGGACGCTCCCGCGGTATGCTCGATCCCCTGGTCAACCGGCAGGATCGAGAGATAGCCGGTCCCGGCCAGACGGCCATGATCGAAGACCGCCTGGAGGTTCCTGAGAACCGGAGCGGGACGATCGGTCTGGATACAAACCCGTTCGATGAAATCCGGGCCGGGCAGATGAAGCATATCTTTCGGGATGGTAGTACATTCGTGGGTAAGGAGGCCTTCCGCCTCGGCACCCAATATTTTCCGGATCTTTTCAATCATGATATTCTCCTCAATGAAAAATATTTTTAATTTGAACCGCAAAGGCGCAGAGGACGCAAAGAAAAAATATATTTAATGCCGGACAGAGACGTAAAATATACCCGGATTACCGCTAAATTATCTTCAACAATTCTCTGCGTTCTCCGCGTTCTCTGCGTCTTTGCGGTTATTAAAAAACAACAGCGCTGCTGTTCAGCTTCCGCACCACCTGGACCCGAAGATCGCGGCCAGCAGGATGAAGACCCCCACCAGCAACCCGATGAAGCTGAGAACCCGGACGATAAATTCTCCCCGGTCGACCAGCAGTCCCTTTAACACCCGAGGGAACCATTCGGGATGAAAAACAAAGGCGCCGGAGAGTAAGAGGAGCAGCCCGATCAGGAGACCTAAGACCAGAAAGACCGGCACCTGACTGAAGATAATGGCCAGGGCGGAGTAGAGAATCCATATCCCGACCAGCCCGAGAATTACATAAAAAGTCCGGATCCAGCCCTTCCCGAGCCGGGCGAGTTTGGCCCCGATATCTTTTGCCGGGCCCGGTTTGATAACCCCGTAAAGTTTGGTGACGATAATAAGTCCTCCCAAAATACCAACCACAATCCTTAAAGTTTCCTGCGTCATTCCCATGCTGACCTCCTTTTGGCCAAGTTCACTTTAGTCACTTTAGCTCACTTTAATCACTTTAGTTCACTTCATCTTCTACTTCCCTTTCCCAATCCCCCGATAGATAAAGCCGGCGGCCTCGACCTGCTCTTTAGCAAGTACATTGCGGCCATCGATCAAGATGGGGGTTCTCATCAATGATTTCACCTTTTTCAGATCAAGGCTGAAATAGGGCTTGTGCTTGGTTACGATCACGGCGCAGTCGGCGCCTTTCAATGCTTCATCCAGGTCACGGGTAAGTTCGGCTTCCGGAAATTCCCGGACATGGGGATCATGGGCGATGATCTCGGCGCCGCGTGATTTTAATTCATAGATCAAGCTATAGGCGGGCGTATTGCGGGTATCGTCGGAATCCTCGAGATAGGCCACCCCCAGGATCGCGACCCGGGCGGATACCAGTTCCCGCCCTTCCTCCTTGAGCGCGCTCTGAATCAGCTCCACCAAGTGGAGCGGCATCAGGTCATTGATCTTACGGGCCAGGCAGACAAATTCGGTCTCCATGGTGGGAGCCCAGTACTTCCTCAAGCCATAGCGAAGCAGCCAGGTGTCCTTGGGCAGACAGTGCCCTCCCACCCCGGCCCCGGGGAGATGCATGTTCCTTTCCGAACGGGAGTTAATCAACCGCTGGATCTCGTATATATCCACCCCCAGTTTCTCGGCGATCATGGCCATCTCATTGGCGAAAGCGATATTCACGTCCCGGTAAGCATTCTCCATCGTCTTGGAAGTCTCAGCGGTTAAAACATCGGTCGAGTAGATCTTCTTCTTTACTATCTTGCTGTACATCTTCACCGCCCGCTCTTCACTCCGCTTGTCGATCCCCCCGACGATTCTCGGAAGATTGACTATATACTCGATCAGCTTGCCCGGCATTACCCGTTCGTACGAATAGGCAAGGGAAAAGTCCCGGCCGGCTTTCAAACCCGACTCGCTCTCCAGGATCGGCTGTACAATATGCCGGGTAGTGCCGGGGGCGACCGTCGACTCGGTAATAACCAGGACACCTTTCTTCATATACTTCCCGACCCGGGCGGATACCTCCTTCAAGGATTCATACCTGGGCTGGTGGTCGTGCCCCTCGGTCGGAGTTTGAACATCGAGCAGGATAATGTCCATCTCCTTAAGGACAGAGTAATCATCCGTAACCCGGAAAGTCCCCTTCTCAACCACCCGGGCGATCAGTTCATCCAGGCCCGGTTCATTCCCTTCAAACGGGCAGCGCCCGGAGTTCAAGACCTCGATCTTCCAGCCGGAGCGTTTTGACCGGCGCTGAAGTCCGGTCACCTCGAAATCCGCCACATCGGCAAGCAACGCCGCCGCGGGAATCCCTACGTATCCCATCCCGATAACTGCGATCTTCGTATTCATCCTTCCTCTTTCTCACGGTACTGCGCCAGAAGATCGGGATTGGCAATAAGATCCGTGGCGCTCCAGGCATCCAGACAGTGCCGGTCCATATACTCATAGGAAAGATACCCGAAGCCATGGTCCCCCCATCCGGTACCCCAGGAATTCTTGAACTTGAAATAGTTGCCGGAACGGCTGTACCCCATGATACAGATGGCATGGCCGCCCAGGGAAGACTCATCCTTCGGGGGCAGTGGGATCTTTCCTCCGTGATCTTCGAACCAGTCGGAGAAGACATTCACCCCGGCCAGAAACGGACCGTTGATAGAGAGGCTCCGCTCCATCTCCACTATTTCATTCAGGCGGGCGTAAGTCCGGATCTTAAACGGGAGCGCTTCTTCATCCGCGGTCGGACAGGAATGATCGGTCTGATACGGCTGATAGGGCCAACATTCTTCCGGACAGACCCCATTCTGAGCCAGGGCCTTCATCGCTATCCGAGGGAAGGTCCCTTCCTGGCCCGGGACGCCATCCATCCGCTTGCAGAGATGGTAGAGATAACGGGGGGAGAGCTCAATCAACCGTCGGCGCTCTGCCTGCTCCTGGTATTCCTTTATCCCCACTACCGAGGCGAAGGCCACACAGGTGCCTTCCTCACCCTGGTTCCGGACCGGACTCATCAGCCCGGTATAATCAACCCGGGGAGGGGCGGTAATTCTGGGGAGCACCAATTGCATCGGCACATCCCGGTTGTCCGCCGGATCTTTTAAACAACCTAATCCATATCGCGGTCTTTCAGGCATCTTGTCTCCTTTGTCTCCCGTTGCTCAGATCATTGTGAGTATTACGTAACTACTCAGGTTGTCAGGTTCAACGTTCACGGTTCACGGTTTATTACCTTGCGCGCTTCATATGTCTTGAGATAGTTGATGAATCGTAACTACTCGGGTTGTCAGGTTCAACGTTCACGGTTCACGGTTTGTTGCCTTGCGCGCTTCAATATCTTCAAACCGTTTAATCTTCATCACTCTCTAACCGTGAACCCCTAAACCTGAGTAGTTACAGTATTACTATATAAAAAATCGCGGCCTCGATCAAGCTTACTCTAAAACGACTTGAAATATTTTCAAGGCTATAGTTCCATCCGGAGCCTGATCGTCCAGCCGACCCGGAAGATGATCACCGCTGCGCTCAAATAGTACCGCGTGGTAGAAGATATTTCCTCCCGGAAGAAGGTCGGGCCGGCGGTCCGGGCCCGGGTTCTGATCGGTGAGGAGATAGACCACCGGGTCTTCCCCGACACCTTGTGCCCGGTCCCGCTTCATTCGCCGTATGATATTCTTGAGAATCGGCCACCGGTTCGGTTTGTTGCCGTAGACCGGCAGAACAGTCAGGCCATAGGTCAATTCCAGGGGAGTGGGCAGTTTGTCAACCGCTCTCCCCTCCACTATGACTAGATCGGCCCCCCGAACCCGACCGGCCACTTTATCCATGAACTCGGCCGCCCCCCGGTATTCCCGGTGCGCGAAGACGACCCGGCCGGCCGAGATCTCACAGAATATGAGAAGGAGAAAGATCACAACCGCAGCCTCCCGGGAGAACCGCGGGCGACTGCGTCCCAGGCGAACAATCGTCCAGGCCGCGCAGATCAGGAAACCCGGAATGGTCACGACCGCGAAACGGCGCGCGGCCCACATATAGTAAGGGTGGATCAACTGGCGCCAGAGGAAGATCCCGGCAAAGATAAGCGTTATCAGCAGAAAGAGCCAGACCGAATCTCGGCGATTTTCCCGGATCAACAGGCAGATCCCGAGCAGACCCAGAATCAACCCCGGCAGCGTAAGGAGCCAGCCCAGCTCCACCAGGTTGGTCCGGTCCGCGCTCAAGGTGGGAAGGGCCGGGCGGATAAAATAGCCATAGCAGGCCAGGGCGATCACACCCCCCAGGATTATCCATCGGGAAGTTCTTCCCCGGACCAGGCTTAAAATGCGCTCCCGCGCGGCAACCGGCGCCAGCCGAAGCCACACCACCCCCACGGCCGTGACAAACGGAATCCCTAACCACCACCAACCCGATGGAAAAAAATTATTGATGGTCATTGCAGCATAATGGGCCCCATAGAGCAGGTGGGGAAGAAGGGAGTAACCCGTAAGAATGAGCAACGGCAACAGAAGATTAAAGTCTTTCCGGCGGAAAGATACAAACCATCGTAAGTAAAAAAACAGCGCCAGGGGAGCCCAGATCAAGAGAGCGCTGATTCTTGAAAGCATCAATAGCCCCAGGATGCTTCCCCCCAGCCACGCCATATACACCTCCCCTTTCTTGATATACCGGGCCGTCATAAAAAGGCCGCTGAAAAGAAGGAACTGGCTCAATATCTCCGCGGTCGGTAAGCGAGCCTGCCAGATCTCTACCAGGTTGACGGCGAGGAGGAAGGTGGCCGCCAGGGCGACTACCCGATCCCAGAACTCACGGACGGCCAGATAGACGGCCAGGAGAGAGAACAGCCCCAGGACGGGGGCCAGGTAAAACATCCCTCTCAGACCGTCTGGAAGATACGAGAATGCCAGAAGAACCGGGAAGAGATGATAAAACTGGGGAATCAGGATACCCCCCGACCGGCCGGTCCGACGAAAGCCCGGATACTTCTCCCGGTAGCCGGACGAGTGCTTCCGGGAAAAGGCCATCTGCTCTTCCGGGGAGAGGACCGCCGGGCGGCTATCGGTAATCTTAATCGATCCGGTCCGTTCGATATGAACGGCGGTATTGACATAAACCCCGGGATCCCAGCCTCCGAAGATATACTCCGTGGGCCGGAGGAAGAGAACCCCGGCCAGGACCATGATCAGAAGGAGAACGAGCGGCGGGACCGCCCCTCTCCATCCCCGTTTATCCACCTCTTTCCGCGAGATGACGGAAGCCGCCCGGGAGAGAGCCGGGCGGAAGAAGATCAGGATCAGAAACGAATAACCAAGGAGCAGGCCGGCGACCAGAGGAATCGAGAAGATCTCCAGTTGCGCCGTGATCAGGCCGAAGATCGAGAGGAGGAAGAAACTGCCGAGAAAAGAGAGGAAGATGAATTCAGACCATCCCCGGATATATGTGATCCGTCCGCGCTTCACGCCGACCAGCAGGGTAACTCCCCCGGGAATAAGCAGGAGCAGGCAGAACCAGATAATTGTGAGGGCCATCAGTACCATGACAACTACATAGTAATAATAACCGCACTGATTTGGAAAGAAAAATAGATTTTTTTCTTGCTGATTTAATTTGGCCTGTTATTATGATTTATGCATTGATAGCATAAATCAGTCCTGCCAGAGGTGGGGCTAATTTACTGCTTCGGAATTTTCAGCCTGAGGCTGATGCGCCTCTGGCGCACAATAATGGCCGACCTAAAGGTCGGCAACTACGACATCTTCGTAGTCGCGGACCTTTAGGTCCGCTAAGTTCTAAAGGAGAAAAAGATGAAAGGAATCAGAACCATTCTCGCGCTCGCTACTGTGATCCTGGTCGCGGCAGTGACATCGGTCTTCGGGCAAACCTATCTTATCAACGAGAAGACGCTCGCCAACCCGAGTTCCAACCTGGTCCTGCAATCGGGAGATTATAACGGCGACGGCCTTACTGACATCGCCGTCTTCCGGCCCTCGACCGGCCTCTGGGCGGTACGCGGTCTGGGAAGAATCTACTTCGGCGCCGACGGTGACCGCCCTGCCAGCGGTGACTATGACGGTGACGGGATAACCGACATCGCCATCTATCGTCCCACCACCGGCCTCTGGGCAGTCAAAAACTTGACCCGGGTCTATTACGGCTCCGGCAATAACATCTCGGTGCCGGGGGACTATGATGGTGACGGGAGCTGCGATATAACGGTCTTCGACCTGGACACCGGCGTCTGGAGCCTGCGCGGCATAACCACAGTCGGCTACGGGATAATCGATGACGTTCCGGTCCCCGGGGATTATAACGGAGACGGGAGTGACGATCTAGGCATCTTCCGGCCGTTCTCCGGTCTCTGGGCGATCAGGGATATCACCCGTGCCTACTTCGGCGGGGCCGACGATATACCGGTTCCTGGCGTTTACCGGTGGTATGGCGGCGGTAAGGAGGCTACTCCCTTCCGGAGCCAGATCGCCATCTTCCGGCCGTCTTCCGGACTCTGGGCGATCAAGGGCATAAGCCGGCACTATTTTGGGGCCGGCGGGGATACCCCGGTGGTGGGAAATTACGGAGGGACTGAACTCGATGAGTTCGGGGTCTTCCGGGCTTCCAGCGGCCTCTGGGCGGTCAAAGAGACTACCCGGGTTTACTTCGGAACCGGCGGAGATATTCCCCTGGCGAAGTAAACAGCCAAAAAAATCCCCATCCCGGTTACCCGGGATGGGGATTTTTTTTTGCTAATAATTAACCGCGCTGACGGCGTCCAGATCGAAGCCGGAAGAGCCAATCCCACTGCAGGCCCCGCTTTCCTGGTTGTGGCGTATCTTATCCCCGTCGTCGTCAGTCAGCCAGTTATCACCGGTTGCCTTGATCTTAACATACTGAATCCAGGTGAGGTCTTTTCCCATGATATCGTCCAAGTCGAAGAAATCTCCTCCCGAGACGGAGGGATTTGTGGGATCAGGGCTACCGTTATTACTGAAGACGGGGTTAACGCCGGCAAAACCGCATGAATATGAGTATGGATTAAAATAATTAATATCGCCTTGAGAGTCATAGTGGGGCACATAGTTGCATGGGAAGCGGTAATAACTCACTCCGTTCTGGCTGACGTAAACTATCGCCGGTTCCATAAATCTTTTTTGTTCTGATCCACCTATGTAAAAAACATTTTCAAAGATAGTAAAATCGGGACCTTCCCCATCCACAACTATGTTATCCGTGAACTTAATAATAATACTCCCGCCGCAAGGGGGTTTACCGTCTTCAACTTTGGCCTGGAGGGATAACACATCATAAGAACCCTGATAGTCACCTTGCCCTTTAGGCGCCCCGAGGGCGCGGCTGGTCTTATAGGTATCTTCGTCAAAATAACTTGACCAATAAAGATAATAGGTGGAGATAGAGTTGCGATAGACCGGTTTGCCGTCATGTTCCGAAACTTCTATAAAATTCCCATCAATCATGCCCCCCAACCCTTGTAAGCAATATTGACCTTCTTCACCAGCGGCACAGGGCCCTGGCTCCATTCTTCCTTTCGTTCCATCCGCTATCGCAATATAAGATCCATCGGGTGAATCACTGGAGCCAATCTGCAAAGCCACCATATTTTCTTTGTTATCGTCAAAAGTATCGCCGATCACCCAAGTGGGGCCAAACCCACTGGAAGAAAGGGGATAATACCCCACCACTTTATCGGCAAAGGGATCATTAGGACCAAAAAGAGTGACCGCTTTGGGAGAGGCGGAGATCAGGTTAGTCTCATTAAGCTCACTGGGATATCCGTCCTGGTTGTAAGTTATAACGGCATAGAAATAGGTGTTGCCGTTCGTCAACCCCGCATTAACAATATTGTCTCCGGTCCCTTCATAGACGATCTCGCCGTCACCGGCATTCCAGGGGTAATCGCCCGTCTTTCTCAAAACCCGGACATTCCTGAACTCGCTCCCCTCGGGGTTGGTCCAGGCCAACCCCGCCTTTTCGTCGCCGGAGGCGGAGATCAGTTCACTCACCCCATCGACCTGGATCTCTGTAATGGAGAGAGGGAGTGTCTTAGACGCGGTTGAGTTCTCCGCATCCGTAACGTTTACACTGACTGAATACTCGCCGGCCGTCTCCGGAACCCCGGAGATCGTCCCCACACTCAATCCGGAGAGACCCGGGGGGAGACTGCTCATACTCCAGGCATACGGCGCCACTCCACCCTGAGCGGTGAGAGTTTTGTCATAATGTACTCCCACTTTTCCCCCGGGAAGTGAGTCCGTGGAGATGTGAAGACCGACGGGACTTATCGTCGGAACCGGAGTGGGAGACGTCAGAAGTCCGGGGGTCGGGGAGGTAATCGGCGTCGGCTCGGCGGTCTCCCGGACCGTCAACCGCAGTTCGGCGATATCATAATAGCCGGACTGGTCAATAACCTTCACTCTGAAGATAAATTCCCGCGTCCCCTGACCGAAATAGATATCCGATACGATCCCCTCGATCAAACCGGCAGCACCGTTAAGAGAGAGACCGTTGGGGAGGCTCCCCGACTCCATGCTGAAGATATAGGGGGGGGTCCCCCCGGTCGCCTCGATCGGTTGCTGATACTCCTCTCCCACCACGGCAACCTCCAGACTTCCGGTAGTTATATAGACTAGTTGATAGTTTACGATCAGGCTGAATTCCCCCTCCGCGGTATACCGTTTAGAATCACTGACCAGAACAGTGAAGACCGTCTTGCCGGCTTCCTCGGGGATCCCGTTGATCTGTCCCGTTTCACTCTCCAGAGAGAGGCTGGGGGGGAGGTCTCCCCGGGAGATCGTCCAGATATAAGGGGGAGTACCTCCAGCAGCCTCGAACTGTCCGTTATAGAGTTCCCCACGCACTGCCTGTGGAAGTGAAGCGGTAATAATCCGCAGACCCTGATAGATCATCCTCCGGTAATAATCGGTGGTTACTTCGAGATTGAACTCCTTCTCTGCCGATCTGCCTTCACTCCCCGTGACTCTGAGCAGGAAAGTCGTTGTCTCCCATTTCCCGGGGATGCCGCTCAGAATCCCTCGCTCCGGATCGAGAACGAGCCCCAGGGGAAGACTCCCGGTCACCACTTCCCACCGATAGGGGATAACCCCCCCCCGGGCTCTGAAGGTGAGGGAATACTTCTCCCCTTTAGCCGCTGGGGGGAGAGCGGCGGTGATGATCTCGATCGTGCCTTCCTGGATCAGAAGAGTATAGTTCCTCTCTACGAACTTCCCGGCCCCATCGGTCAATCGAATAGTAAATTGGAACTTCCCGATCTCGCGCGGGGTCCCGTACAGAACCCCGGTCTGCTTGTTCAGATGAATCAGTTCCGGCAGGAGCGCGCCCGACAGCGCCCACTCATAGGGCGGTTCCCCGCCCTCCCATTCGATCTTCTGGAGATACTCCCGGCCCAGAAAGCCATCGGAGAGGGGGGTGGCCAGAAGCGCGAGAGCGCCCTCTTCCTTCTCCCCGGCAGATGGCCTGATCAGGAGGCGAAACTCTTTCCGGGCACTTCCCCCCTTCTCATCCTCAACCAGAACCGTGAACCGCCACTCCCCTTCTTTCCCGGGAAGACCCGACAGAACACCATCCTGTCCTAAACTCAAGCCGGGAGGAAGGCTCCCCGCGGCTAACTTCCAGATTGCCTTGCCCGCGGGGGCGGAGGTTTTAAGAATCTGCCGGTAGGAGTCGCCGACCGCTCCCATCGGCAGTTTGGCGGTCGTGATGCTAAGGATAGAAGAAGGTGGTGTCGCGACTTGGGCAACGAACGAACCTTCTTTATCTCCTGAAGACTGCCCAACGTTTCCCGCCTTCATGCCCCCATCTCCCAGGGCTCCGAGTCGGCCCTGATCCCCGGAGGTGCGAGTGATCCTGACGGAGAGGGGAGAGGTCCGGGGTGAGGAATCTGGATAATATCTTAGATAGAGCAATCGGAGGCCGGCCGCCAGCAGGACGCACCCGATGACAAGAATAGCCAATCTTATTAATTTAGCCTTCACAATTAACTACTTCGAAATTTCAATAATCTTCAAAACAGCTTAGGAAAGCAGGAATACAGGAGGATAAATTATATAAAATTTTCCTGATTTCTTGCTTTCCTAAGATATAAAGTTGCCCGAGCCGAAGGCGAGGGCTAAGTCACATTTTAGTATACCCGCCTTTTATGAGAACGTCATCTTATATTTTACAGCTAAAGAGGTAAGTGAGCTAAAGCGACTAAAGTCATTCTTCGCTCCTCCAACTTTAGTCCACTTTAGTCACTTTAGTTCACTTTAGCTCACTTCCAACTTTCCCTACCGGCTGGCCGGGAAATCACCCTCGGTTCCGAAATAGACCCGGGTAACTCCTCGGATCGCCCAGAGGCCGGTATCCGGACGGAAGATCCCCGGTTCAATGGTTCCGTCACCATCAACATCAAGCGGAAGAGGCGAGTCTCCTTTATCCACGGAACCAAAGTAAAGGCGGGTCATGTCGCGGATCGCCCAGAGGCCGCTCGAGGGACGATAGATCCCCGGGTCCACCGTGCCATCCCCGTTATAATCTCCAGAGATGGGGAGATCTCCGGCACCACCAAAATAGAACCGGGTTACGTCGCGGATCGCCCAGAGGCCGGTCGAGGGACGGAAGATCGCGAGATTCTGAAATCCCCCTTCATAATCGGCCGGAACGGGAAAATCACCTTTACTTCCGAAATAACACCGGCTGATCCCCCGGGCCGCCCAGAGGCCGGTCACCGAACGGAAGATGGTATAATCAGCCGTCCCGTCTCCATCAAAGTCTCTGGGAACCGGGATATCATCCCGTACTCCAAAGTAGATTCTACCACCCTCGGAGTCGGCCCAGAGGCCGGTCACCGAACGGAAGATGGCGGGTACAGCCAGACCGTCCCCGTTATAATCTCCGGAGACCGGGAGATCGCCCGCGGCCCCGAAGTAGAGACGGCTCACCCCCCTGATCGCCCAGAGGCCGCTCGAGGGACGGAAGACGGCGATCTCGCTGCGGCCGGAAATACCGTAATCTCCGCCTCCAACGATAAAGTTCTGGGGACACGGTTCAACGGCAAAGATGGTACTGCTGTAATCCAGCCAATCGGTGCCAAGGATGGAGAGTCTCCCTCCATCCGGCCGGAAAGCCCTGTAATCATTTTCTCTGGGTAAAAATCTGAGGATCGACGGAGAACTTCCCGATCCAAACTTGTTTATATTCCTCGGACCCGGAATACCGGTCACCGTCCCCAGGCTGGAAGAAGTATAAATATTTTGAACCGGGGTATTCTGATCGAAGGCCAGGCCGGAACAGGCGTCAACCCCGGAGGCGTAAATCGCCCAGTCGTCAGACGAAAGCGGGACCCCGCTGGAGATAGCGTCCGCCACCCGGGCGGCGCTGAAATAAACCACGTTTTCAGGGCCGGCCGGGTAACCGGTAAACCCATAGTAAAGATCGTCATTTCGATCGAAAGCAAGGGGTCCGGAATATTTCCCCATGTCGGCTACGATCACCGGATCCGTCTGCCCATCCCAGTAATATATTTTATTCTCCCCTGCGGCGAATCCGCCCGGATTGGCCGAGAGGAACATCTGAGACTGGCTGTTAAAACCGCAGTCAAAATTACCGGCCAGATCGAAATCAAGACCCGAACGAAGAGAAGCGGGTATCCCCTTGTAATCAGGGATGGAAAAAAGCCGGGAAGACGCTCCTCCTTCTGCCGGTACCGATCGCACCGAACCGTTGCTACTTTCCCCGAAATATACGGTATCGCCCCATACCCTGACAAAGCTGCCGTAAACGGTCACCGTGGTCGGGTAATTAAAGAGAACTTCCGGGGTTCCGTCCGAGTTTTTAATGATTTGGTTCCGGGAAAATATATAAAGGTTTCCCTCTCCGTCATAATCAAACGCCTGGATGCCTGGTGAATACGCTCCCGGGTCTCCGGTCACGCTTATCAGCGGATAACTGACGTAGCCGGGTCCGGCGGAGAATGTCGGCGCTGCCCCGGCCCTGGAAACAATCATCATCGCCCCGATTAAAACTAACATTGCAAACATCTTTCTCATACCAACCTCCTGCTTTTTATAATTTCTTCTCTACTCTTTCCTGCTCGAAACCTTTTTCGAGTAGGGTTTAGTATCTACCCATGCCATACCTCCTCATTCCGGCAGAATTTCCCACTTTTTTATTTCTTCAGCACAATCGAAAAAATAAAAGGCCCGGTTCTCCGGGAGGGAGAGCCGAGCCATTGTGATACGGCGCCCACTTCCCTTTCCTGCGAAGTTCTTGTGAGCCGGCAGAGATAAAGTCACCTGGCTTCCCCCTTTTTCATGAGATGGGGGTTACAGTGGCGCGACCGCCCCGGACTCCCTGCCCGCCGAAGGCAAATTTGCCCCCCGCAGGCTGGTTACCGGATTTCCTTTATTCTCCGCCGATATATTATGCAATTCTATACCATGATCTTACAAAGCGAGTCAACTTGATTTTTGGTTTATGTTTTTAAGATTTTCCCGGCTTGACAATCTTAATTCTTTGCCGTTATATTCTTAAAATTATATCGGCAAGGGATATTTCTTTCAGTAAAAAAATTAATGCGGACCGGGAGGATAAAACCGATGCGATTCGAAAGTGTGAGAACAATCAAGACGTTAATATCTATCATCTGTATTTTGGGAACCACTGTCTCGCTGACGGAAGCCCAAGTCGAACCGGGAAAAGCCGGAGACAAGAAAGAATCCGGTCCGGTGTCGATCGGGATGGCGGTAGAGTTTGTGGATCATGCCGCTTGCGCGCATATCGCGAAAAGCAAGGGCTGGTTCGAGGAGGAAGGGATAAAGTTAAAATTCTATGATTCGTATATTACCGGCATGGCCCTGGCGTCCGCTCTCTCCCGGGGAGATATCGATATTGCCTATATCTGCCTGATTCCGGCCATCAACGCGTTCGCGAATGCTAAAGTTCCGCTTCGGGTTATCGCCGGTACGCATAAATACGGGTACGGTTTATTGGTTGACCCGGAGAAAGTGCGAGCGGTGAAGGATCTGGCAAAGCCCGATATCCGCCTGGGATGTTCGAGGGAGGGAAGCCCTCTCGATGTACTGATGCACAAGATGATAAAGCAGTACAACCTTGATGAAAAAAATATTCTCAATAAAGTACGGCGGATGCCGCCGCCGAAGGTGCTACTGGCTTTAAAGATGGGGCAACTGGACGCCGGTTTCTGCTGTGAGCAATTTCCTTCCATGGGCGAAAAGATGGGGTTCAAAGTGCTCCTGACCGCCCGGGACCTCTGGCCGGATATGCAGGGAAGCGTTGTCATCGCGCGGGAAGAACTCATCCGGGACCATCCGGAGATCGTCGCCAAGATCGTCAAAGTCACTCAGAGGGCGACGCGATATATCCACGAACATCCCGAAGAAGCGGCGAGGATTGTCTCCAACGAGCTCCAGGTAGCCGGGAAGAAGGTCCTACCGCTTCGGGTGGGCAATGAGGCCTTGGAACTCAATATCACACCGGATGTCATTGAAAGATCTTTAATGACCCGGATGATCTGCAGCATTGACATCGATCCCGAACAGGTGCAATTAACCATAGATTATCTGCACAGACTGGGCTATATAAAAAAGGTATTCAAAGCTGGGGATATACTGGATTTAAGATTTTTATCTCAATGAAAAAGTTCAACTATTCCAGGGTTATATGGGGGATCTTGCCCGTAGCTGTTTTTCTTCTGCTCTGGGAAGTCCTGGTAAGACTTGATCTCATTCCCGGAAATTTCTTCTTCCCTTCTTTCTCGGAAGTCATCCGGCAGTTCTATCGACTGACCGTCAGCGGGATTCTGCTGGAAAACTTTCTTAAGAGTCTGATCCGGGTGCTGATCGGTTTCACCGCCGGATCAATCGCCGGTTTACTGGTGGGAGTCCTGATGGGATGGAACCAGCTTATGCACCGATCTTTTCAGCCTATCTTGAGCCTTCTCTATCCGATCCCCGCGCTGGGATGGCTTCCCATTCTTATGCTCTGGCTCGGTATCGGCGAGATTCTGCCGATTGCCATAATTTTTATCTGCTCTTTCTTCCCCGTTCTCTATAACACGTTAACCGGAATACGGGGTGTGGATAAGAACCTGATCAAAGTGGCTCAGACTCTGGGCGCCGGAAGAATGAGGCTCCTCGCTACGGTTGTACTACCACTGGCCCTGCCTAACATCTTCACCGGCTTGCGGCTGGAAGCGGGAATGGCCTGGCGGGTGATCATCGCCGCCGAGATGGTGGCCATTCCTACCGGAATCGGGGCCTTAATGATGAAGGCGGAAAGCCTGCTTAGGATGGACATCATCATCGTCTGTCTTATGGTTCTGGCGGTGATGTGTTTCTCTTTTGAAAGGCTGTTTATTTACCTGGAACGTAAATTCACGGGAAAATGGCGAATTTAAAATGCCATCAATAGAGTTAAAAAATATCAGTAATTTCGTCTGTCGGGATATTAATCTAAAAGTCGAGAACCGGGAACTTCTGGTTCTCCTGGGTCCGATCGGCGCGGGAAAGACCACACTCCTTAACATTATTGCCGGGCTTATTGACTATGAAGGTTCCGTCTTGTTTGACGGCGCGAAAGTCGATTCAACTCCGGCTCACGAAAGAAAAGTCGGTTATCTCTTCCAAAACTTGCTTCTCTTTCCTCACCTGAATGTTGAATCAAACATAGCTTACGGTCTAATCGCGCGGAAAGTTCCTCCGGAAGAAAGGAGAAAAAGAATAAAACAACTGCTCGGGTTCTTAGGGTTGGAAAGCATCTCCCACCGTTACCCCGCCAATTTAAGCGGAGGGGAAAAACAGAGGGTAGCTTTAGCCCGGGCACTGGCCCCTTCGCCAAATATAATGCTTCTGGACGAACCTTTCAGCAACTTGGATTATAAAACCAACAAATATCTCCGGATGGAGATTAGAAGGATCCAGAAAGAATTAAAAATTACTACCATATACGTAACCCACGACCAGTTGGAAGCCGAAGAGATGGCCGACCGGATCGCGGTTATCCATGAGGGAGGCCTCGAGCAGGTAGGGTTGGCAGAGGAGATATTTTTCAACCCGAGAAGTGAGGCGGTCTCCGATTTCATCGGCAAGCCTAATATCCTGCAATGTGATAGCTACCGGATACTGGGGGGAGGATTGGTTGAAGTGGGGTGCGGGGGGGTCTCCATTGTTGTTCCTCATCATGGGAACCAGGTCAAAAAGATCGCCATCTTTCCCAAAGATATTTATGTCTCAGTGGACGCTCCCCCCGGTCCTGATTTAAACCGTTTCCGGGCAGTTATTACAGATATTATTACCAGCGGTTCTCTGATCAAGCTGAAACTTGAATTGGGAGAAAACACTCTTACCAGTGAACTGCCGCGAGATATATTTGAAAGCCTGGGATTAAAATCCGGAATGGAAGTTTTTCTTATCCTCAAGTTCAGGTGGATCAGGGTATGCTGAGCAGCCAAAACTGAATATCAAATTGAATATTGTTCCGCTTGATATCTTTGGCTTTCCCCTTGATCTTATTTTTGATGAAATTCCAGATTAAGGACCAAACTTTTTTTCGAAATAATTCTGAAAAAAAGCGACAATTTTTTTATCTTTAATCATAACGTCACTATTATGCCAGAGTTCGAGTCCTCCGTAAGACCAATTGGTAGCACCCAAAAATACTGAATCGTCAATAATAATTACTTTCGCGTGCGTGATTATATCTTCTCGATCTAATTTAGTTTCCACGCCATTTTTTTTCAGGTATTCCTTTGTCTCCCGATTCATTTCATTCAAATATTGATTGAAATCGCTTTTTTCCAAAAAAACCTTGGTTTCCAATCCTCGTTGGGCGGCTTTAATAATTTCTTCCGCCAGGAGATCACCCCGGCTTTTCCTATCTTTGTTTATCTTGAAACCATATACCATTACCCAGATTCTTTTTTGGGCCTTTTTCATCGCTTCGTAAACCGCGTCAAAATATTGCCGGTCCAGCAGCAGTACTATGTCTCCCCGGAAACTTTTGAAGGGAGAAATATCCCGGGAAGAATCAAGCCATAACTTATCGAAAAAGTCCTCAAGATAAGCGGCAATCTCCTGATTGTTAATAATCACATTAGCTTCATTAGCGGATCCCAGAGATGAATCCGTCCAGTTGGTGGAACCGATTAAAACTGTCTCCCCATCCACAATAAGCATTTTATTGTGGGTCGTCTTTTGCGGCGAATCCAATCTAATCTCTATGTTTTTTATTCCTTTCAGGGAATTTACAGTTCGTTGATTGTGAGCAATGTTATCATCGAGCAGTATCCTTACCTCTACTCCTCGCTGAGCGGATTTCTCCAGTTCCGTAATTAACAGGTTAACCATCTCCCCTCTTTTAACGACGAACATCGACAGGGAAATCGATTTTGCGGCTTTCTCGATCAGCTTTCGCGCTTCCGGGAAATACTCCCGGTCAACAATAGGAATTATCGGCGCGGTAACTTCTGAGGGATAAGCAAAATAGCCTGCCCGGAAAAGCAGAATAAAGCATAGAGCGGAAGAAACCGTTACTGTAAATTTTAGTGTTTTCATCCTTCCGGTTCCCACCACATAACCACCGCCTTATTGTCCACACTATAAGGACCGGATTTTGATATATTAAGGAGATAGCTTTTTATCATTGATTCAGTTTTTTTATCTACTTCGATAAATTTTCCTATATAGCTTGCGATGTATTTTACTGTCTCCTCAAGATCGAATTCAAAGGTGTAATCGAAGCAACTAACTCTTATTAATCTGCCCCATTTCCGGAGAATCACATAAGCGAAATAATCGGCATCCGGCTCGAACTGTCCGGTATATGGCCGGTGGAGCAACTCTTCAAATATCTCCGTGACAAGTTTATCCCGCCCGGCCGGCTGGATTACCGCGCAATACCTCTTCGATGCGTTCTCCATTCTTTTTAAATGTTCTTCCAGGTCTTCCATCTGCCAGAGAAAATGAGAACAAACCACCAGGTCAAACTTATCTTTGATTCCGTCGTCACTAACTATTCCCCAATTTTTATTTATAATTTCTAAATTGGTTATGTTTTTTTCTTTCAAATTCTCTTTCAGATGCTTCAAGTTTGCTTCTGAAAATTCCACACCGGTAATATGTTTAACCGCTCTTGATAAGGGAATAGTTAATGTCCCCGGACCGGTTCCTATCTCTAGAACTTGAAATTCCGCATCTATTATCCCGGATAATATTTCGGTTGTTTTTCTGCCGAATTCATAATTATTTGATTTAATTCGCCGGGAAAAATCAGCCGCAGATTTGGCAAAAAAGTCAACATCATAGCTGACTTTTAACTTCCCCATCTTCTCCTTCCGCATTTCTTCCCAGGCTTCTTTCCAGTTTATTTTATACTTTAGATTCCTTAACTTCATTGCTTGAGTTCCTTATATTCCCGGCAAAATTTTTAGCTTTTTCTAAATCCTCCATTTTAGACCCCTTTTTTTAAATAGTGTCTGAACGAAAAGTTATAACTGCCTAATAATAAAGGAGGTCATCAAATTTTTCAATCTGAAGATTGAGTAAAATTATTACTTTTTTTGTTTGGGATTATTTGGCTATTTTGCTATAATTACTTGAATTGCAAAGGATTCCTTCCAATTTAGCAGATTTTTGGGGGGTATGCCAACATATTCTTATGAAAATCCGGGTTGGACCTACCCAAGTGATTAATTACCAATGAGATCGCTAAATATTACCTCCGGTTTTTGGGCTTAGAGACTCAATTTTGGTCTTCAAATCGGTGTTTTAAGGCTATTCTTAGGAAAAACTTAGACTACACGGGATGGTATTTCTCCCTCTCCGCAGTTATGCTTTGGCGGAGGTCGTTTATTGCCCTTCTCCTTCCCCACTTTTTTAATTGGTGGCAACTATCGTCGCATTGAAGATACTTAAGGTATTTTTAATGGCTTCCCGGATCGCGTCGCAGGTGCGGGTGGCTCCGCTGACGGCATCGACCTCAACTATTGAATTAGGCAACCGACCAAGAAACTTTTCCAGGAAGCCCTCTTCTTCTATCCTCTCGACATAGTCTTTCGTATCCGCGCTCTCGATGATCCGGGTGGAGAGAATGGATCCTTCCGGATCGAGGGTTAATCCCACCGCGGTGGCTCCATGATACCCTCTGGGCCGGGAATAATCCGAGGTGATGAGGAAATAGCCGGCCAGTTCACCGGAAGTCGAATGTAAGATCGCAAATCTCCCCCGGCCGTTCTTCCGGAGAGTCGCGCTGGTATTGCCGGTGCATTCTCCGCAAATCTCCTGAAACTTCTGGTCATCAATAACGGCCAGTTTACGCCTTCCCGCCCAGCTTATATCCGGCAAAAGTAATAACGTAATTGAAACCGAGAGTGCTATATACCCCTTCATAGCTAAAACGACTTATTTTCTAATAAGCCCAAAAGGCTTATTAGAAAGTCCACATGGCACCAAGCAGAAGGGTATAGTCCGGCGCTGTCATCGCCCGTGTGTAGTACGGCAGAGCGACATGCGCGAAAATCTTTCTCTTTTCGTAATCGAGCGAACCCATCGGAAAGATCTCCAGCCCGCAGTTAACACTGTGACTGTACGGCCTCAAGGCGTCACCACTGCTGTTAAGCAGGTTCTTATCATCCTGCAATCCTACCCAGCCGCCGATCCCCACACTCAGACCGATATAATCGCCGAGGTCCCTTTCTAGTTTGAATAGATAATCAAATGTATCGGCCATCTCCTGCTCGCTCCGCTTAAATCCATCCGCTTCGGCCGCTTTGCCCCGCCAGTGGTATAAAAAGTGACCCGCGAACTCAAAGAGATCGTCGAACATTCCTCCGTGATGAAGAAATCCCACCTTGGCCTGATTGTCTCCCGCGCCCAGACCGGCCAGAAGATATCTGTCGGATTTGGCCAGGGCAAAGCCGTATGATCCACCAAAAGAGAGCTTAAAATAATCAAGTACTCCCTGGGCCGGCAGATCGAGGAAGATGTATTTCCCCGAGAGCCAGAGATAGGTAAAAGCGTCCTCATCATGTTTGCTGACCTTACCGCTTTTAGCCGTCTTTTCCATCTTGGAGCGGGCGTATTTTACATTAACGCCGATATCAAGATTGTGGAGGAGGCCGTAGCCCAGACGAAAATCGTACTTATGCGCTTCTTTATCCATCACGCCGGTTCCGTCTTTAATATCCACCATCCGATCTTTCTGAGAGTTCCACTTCTCGGTGGCATCGATATACTTAAAAGTGAACCGGGGCCAGATTGTTCCCTTGGGGAGCCCTTTCGGGCAGCCCAGCATATCCGCCGCCCATGCCTTCGGGCCGATTAATAGACCCATGAAGACAACCGCAACCAATACCTTCTTCATACAACCTCCTTTTTTGAATTGTTATTGCGATTCATTCGTAATATTAATTTAAGAATTCTATTCAGCTATTCTATCCTCGGGGCATAAAAACTACTCGCAATTGATAATCAGTCGCAGTGTAGCATTACCGGAATTCGTGTCAATGTCTTTTTTTAATTTTTTTCTATGGGGATGGCGGAAAGGAGAATCGGTGAAAAACGGAGGCGCAAGAAATACCGTCGGAGAATCGGTAAAGCACGGTCAAGGGCGTTATTTTAACTGCCGGGGATTGAAGAGAAGGAATGAAGAAATGACCCCGAAAAATGATCTTAGATCATCTCGGGGCAGGCAAAATCCGTATGACAAAGGGGCCGGGTTGAAGGCAGAATTATCCTGTAAATCCTGACAAAGTCCCTGAGCGAAGCCGAAGGGTTAATCCTCTCAAAAAAACTAAAACCGGATAACCTGGTTCAAGATCGTTCCGACTATTACCGAGGTCGTGAGCATGATCGCGGTCGACTTGAGCATGTCCTTCACTCCCAGTTCCTTCAAGAGGATCGTGAAGGTGGCGATACAGGGGAAGGACATCGCCAGTACCGTGCAAGCAACTACCAACTGCTTCGAGGTCAAATTAAGCGGCCCCAGCATTCCTACCGCCACGTCTTTTCGCAGGAAACCGACCAGGATAGCCACAATCGATTCTTTGGGCAGGCCGAGCAGTCGGGTGATAACCGGCGCGGTCAGGTTGGCAAGAAAGTTGAAGATGCCGACGGCATAGAGCAGATTAACGACCAGCACACCGATCAGTATAATCGGGACCGCTTCCCGCAGAAACCCGAAGACCCGAACCCGTAATTTCTTGAAGAAAGGCCCCAGGGGGGGAAGCCGGTAATGAGGGATCTCGATAATCAGCTCCGGGGAATAACCCTTTACAAATCGGCTCAAGATAAAGCCCAGGATCAGCCAGACCAAAAAGAGGGTGATATAGACTGTGGCCACGTATCTCCCTCCCCGCTCCCCTACCAGGCCAAAGATCATCGCCTGGAGAGCCGCGCAGGGGACCCCGATCGAGATCAGGGTAGCGCAGATAAACCGCTCCCGCCTTCCCTCCAGGATCCGGGTTCCCATTATCGCCGGGACGTTGCAGCCCAACCCCAGGAGAGTGGGGATGATGGCATAACCGTGGAGACCAACCCGGTGAAAGAGGCCGTCCAGAAGCACGGCCAACCGGGGCAGGTATCCGAAATCCTCCAGGAAACTCAAGACCAGGTAGAAAGAGATGATATAGGGGAGGACCATCCCCAGGGGGACGAAGAGACCGGTCGAGAGGACGCCGAAGGACTGGATAAAATCAATCTCCCCGTCGATCAGCTTGCCGATCAGGATATGATGCAGTACGCTCCCGGGCCCCAACACTCCCGACAGCTTCATCAGAAGAGGCGCGTAGAGACCTTCAAATATCGGCTCCGCGACATAACCGATCAGAGACTCCCCGATAAAGCGGATGATTTTAAAGGAGAGGAAGAGGACCAAAACCGCCATAATCAAGCCAATAACCGGGTGGACGCTGATATCGGAGAGGCGCTGTAGGAAAGTGTGGTGGTGATGAGTCAGGTGCTGACAGGAGGAGACAATGCGCCCCATCTCCAGCCAGCGATCCTCCCGGGTCCGGGCCGGGTGATTGCCGGACCCGGCGTCATTAAGGGACTCGGCCAGCTTTCGGATTCCTTCTCCCGTCACTCCCACCGTAGGGACCACGGGAATCCCCAGCATCTCTTCCAGTTTGACGGGATCGATATGAATCCCCAGGTGTTTTGTCTCGTCCCAGATGTTGAGGGCGACAACGGTGGGGATATTTTTTTCCAGGATCTGGAGAGTGAGGCAGAGGTTCCGCTCCAGGTTGGTGGCGTCAACCACGCTGATCACCAGGTCGGCCGACTTGAGGATATCCACCGCCACTTCTTCCGCCCGGGAGGATGGTTCCAGGGAATAAACCCCCGGCGCGTCAATGACCTCGCACCGCTCGCCGGGCTGGAATCGGGATTCCGGCGAGACCGGGATATTCGAGGGAAAGGTGAAATCTCCTTTCGTATAACCAACCGTGGTCCCCGGATAGTTGGAAGCGATGACGTGGATACCTGTCATCCGGTAGAAGATAACGCTCTTCCCCACGTTGGGGTTTCCCATCAGAACTATTCTCTTCATACCTCAACCATTATCTTCCGGGCCATACCATGACCGAGAGCAATCCGGGTCCCTCCGACCTGAACGACGACCGGCCCCCGGAGCGGCATCCCGCTGATCTTGACGGCCCTCTTACCGGCCCTGATCCCCATCTCTTCCAAACGGCGAGTCAGGCCGCGGCCCGAGGCCGGTTCCATGATCCGGCAACTCCGGCCCGCCCCAAGTTCCGCCAGGCTGATATATTTTCTAACGATCATAGATATTACAATAATCCTTCCTACAATTGAATATCTCTCGCAGGTATCTCCAAAAGAATTTATTCCTCGCGACAAGCTGAACAGATCCCCCGCACGCCCAGGCGGTGATCGATCACTGTAAAATCATATTTATCACAGACCTGCATCAGCAATCTTTCTATCCCTTCATCCCGGAACTCGATAATCTTTCCGCACCGCACGCAGACAAGATGATAATGCAATTTGTGGCCAAAAACATGTTCATAGGTCACATGCCCCTCGCACCGGGTCGCCTGCCGGATCATTCCGCTCTCGATCAGCAGTGGAACAAGACGGTATATCGTTGCCAGGGAGATCCGCTCTCCTCCCTTCTTCAGTTTCTCAAAGAGGGTCTCGACATCGAAGTGTTCGTGGGTAGCAAAGATCTTGCGCAAGATCTCTCGCCGCTCCGGCGTGAACTTCAACCCCTTCGATCTGAGAAAATCAGCAAACTGTTTTTCCGGTTCACTCATGAAGATATCCGCCTCCCAGATTTACCTGAGAATGATATTCAATTACACCATACCATATTCAATACGATTAGCAATATAAAAATTAAAGACAATGCACCGATCCCGTAATATAATTGATTACCTTGGAATTTTAATAAAACTATTGAATAGGCAACATTTTATAGGAATTAAGTGAACCAATCCCTATTCCCTAATCCCTATTCCCCAAATTTGCGCCGAAGGTGCTAATTTAATTACGAAGATACAGCTTAAAATCAGCATCGCCAATGAGAGGGGAGAGACTTTCATGGGAATCGGCCTAGTCTGGCTCCTCCGAAAGATAGACCGGCACAGGTCCATCAATCAGGCCAGCAAAGAGATGAACCTCTCATATTCCAAGGCCCTCAAGATCATCAACCGTCTGGAAGAGAACCTCGGCCGGAAGCTGTTGCTCCGGAGACACGGCGGCTCCGACCGGGGCGGCGCGGCGTTGACCCCTTTCGGAAGAACGTTCATCAAGGAATACGACCGGATGCAGCAGGCTATTAAACACCGGGTCGAAGAACAATTCACCGATTTTCAGCGGCAGCTGCCGGAATTATGAATACCCTGCAAAACCGGCTTGATGAAGCCGGGCGGATAGTCTTTCTTACCGGGGCGGGGATCTCCACCGAGAGCGGAATCCCGGACTTCCGCTCCGCCAACGGCCTCTACAGCGACCCCGCCAACCTCAATATCTTCGATATATCGGCTTTCCTGGCCGACCCCCGTCCCTTCTACCGGTTCGCGGCCCGGTTTTTGAAGGTTATGGAGAATGCCCTCCCCACCCGGGCTCACCGGGCCATCGCCCGCCTCCAGGGATCGCATGACGTCACCGTCGTCACCCAGAACATCGATGACCTCCACCAGCGGGCCGGGAGCAGGACTGTCTGGAGCGTTCATGGAACTCTTGCCTTCAGCCGGTGTGTCAAATGCGGTCACCGTCTGGCCACCAGTGAACTTCACCCTATTATCAGGCGGGGAGAGGTCCCCTACCACGCCTGCGGCGGTTTTTATAAACCGGAGGTGACCTTCTTCGGGGAGAGCCTTCCCCAGACCGATTGGCTTAATTCGCAGAAGGCGATCGAGGAAGCCGATCTGCTCTGCGTGGTGGGTTCCTCTCTGGTCGTCTACCCCGCCGCGGCGCTCCCCGGCTACCGGCGGCGCGGATGTACGCTGGTCATTGTCAACCGGGAGCCCACGCCTCTGGACCCCGAGGCGGACCTGGTCATCCGGGGAGACGCGGGGGAGATATTTAAAAACATTAAATGATAAAGCTCTATCCGTTAGTCAAGATCACCATCCTCTTTATCGCGGGGCTGGTACTCGCTAAATATATTCCTTTCCTGAATAAAAACGCCTTCGAGATCGGCGGGATCAGTCTCGCCCTGACCCTAACTTTCTATCTCCTCGGGAGAAACCTCCCTCGCCGGGCGATCCGTTACCTCTTCCTCTTCTGGCTGGGCCTTTCCATCATCTCGGCCGGGATCTTCCGATGCTCGCTGGCCTCGCGCCTATCTTCACATGACATCTCGCGTTTTATCTCAAACGATCCGGTTATGATAACCGGCACCATCCGGGGTGATCCGGTCTACCAACGTCATAGCATCCGGTTCGACCTGCGGTGCCGGCAACTGATGAAAGCGAATACAATCATCCCGGTTACGGGTCTCCTCCAGGTCGTCTTCCATGGCCAGGTCAAAGAGATCGAGACCATCGTCCGGTGCGGAAACCGGATCCGGATCAGCTCCCGCATCACCACCCCCCGGGAGCGCGGTAACCCCGGGGAGAGATCGGAGCGCACTATTCTGGCAGTCCGGTCCATCCATACCCGGAGCAGGATCTATCGATCCGGCGCTATAACCCTGGTCGAAGAGGCAAAGCCCTGGTCTCTTTTCTGTCTTGCTCTCGATCTCAAGCACCGTCTCCAGGAGATCATCCGCTCCAGCCTCCCCGGTCCTCATAATCATCCCGGCAGCATACAGTCGGCGCTACTGGAAGCCCTGATGCTGGGGGAGAGATCGGCCATCCCTTATGAAATCAAGGAAAACTTCCGGGCGGTCGGTGTCATTCACGTCCTAGTGGTATCAGGGCTTCACGTCGGCTTTATCTGGCTCCTGGGAAACTTCATTTTCAGCCCCCTGCCGCTTCGCCGGCGCCACGCTCTGATCATTCCCCTGGTCGTCGGCTATGTCCTCATAACCGGAGCCTCCACCGCCACCGTTCGGGCGGGAGTGATGGCCTGCGCTTATTCACTGGCTTATGTCCTCAACCAACCCCGGAAGTCCGCCACCGCGCTCGCGACCGCCGCCCTCGCTCTCCTCCTCTATAACCCGCTCAACCTCTTCGGGGCCGGCTTCCAGCTCTCTTTCCTGATCGTCCTCACCATGATCACGCTGGTACCGATTCTGGACCGATGGTTGCGGGTACTCCCCGGATGGCTCCGGCCTTTTGTGAGCGTCCCCCTGGCCGCCCAGCTCGGCGCGCTGCCCCTGGTCGCCTACTACTTTCACTTCATCTCGCTTTCCGCGCTGCCGGCCAATTTTTTGGTTATTCCCCTGGTGGGTCTCATCGTCAGTCTGGGGTTCACGTCGGCCCTCTTCGGTCTCATCGCGGAGCCGTTGGCCTGGCTGATCAACTATCCCAACCGTTATCTCATCCTGCTCCTCTTAAAGCTGGTCGGCTGGTTCTCCCGCCTCCCCGGAACCGCCCTCCGGGTGGGGTCTTTCCCGGTCCTCTGGATTTTTATCTGGTATCTTATCCTCTTCGGGTTGGCGGCGCTCCGCTATCTGTCGAGACGACGAGTTCTGATTGTCGCTGGGGTTGTTCTCCTCCTTCTGGCCGGATGGGGGGCCCATTATCTCCCCCGGCCTCCGGACCCACCGCTCCGGGCAATCTTCTTCAATACCAGGAGCGGCGATCCGACCCTTATCCGGCAGGCGCAGGGGACCACCATCCTGATCTCCTCCGACGATGACCGTTTCGGAGATATACCGGGGATCATCGGACCCTATCTCTTCCTGAATAAGATTCATCATCTCGACTACCTGATCCTCACCCAGGCCAATCTGGACCACTTGAACGTTCTCAATAAGCTGCTCGAGTTTGCCACCATCGGGACCGTGCTCGATCATCCACTGGGGCCGGTCTCACCCTCATACCCCCGGTTCCGGGAGGTGCTTGACGAGAACGGTATCTCTTACCGTCGTCTCACCGCCGATGATCTGATCGAGACGGGAAAGAGCAGCCTCTCCGTCCTCTGGCCCCGGTGCCGGGCCGGGACACCCTTTCAGCCCGATCACTCGCTGGTTGTCAAACTGCGGTTCGGCGAGATAACCTTTCTCTTCCCTTCCCGGATCGATATCGCCGCTCAGGAAGAACTGGCCGAGACCCTGGTTGATCTCCGGGCGACGGTCCTGAAAACGCCCTGGAGGGGAAGCAGCGCTCATATCTCTCCTTTCTTTCTCAAGGCGGTCAATCCCGAGTACGGTCTGCTCATCCAGGGGCAGAAATATTTCGGGCGGCATCCCCGAAACTGCGGGACATTTCTCAAGCGGCAGGGGGCCGAGGTTCACAGAACCGGCCGGGAAGGGGGCCTGATCGTGGAGACCGACGGAAGATCCTGCCGGGTCATCTCCTCGCTCAACCGACTGCCCGGAGAGGACGATGACTAAGAACTCGAAACTAAGCCGTCAGTCTCTCCTAATCCTCCTCCTTGCTCTCTTCTCCTCCTGCACCCCGCCGGGCCCGGAGGTCAAAAACGAGGGAATGCCGAACTGGTGCCGGGTCTACTTCACCCCCCGGGATCCGGTTGTAGAACGGATGATCTCTCTGATCGATAACGCCCGGGAGCGGGTCTGGGCGGCCTTCTACAGCTTCACTCTGGATGAGGTCGCGAGGGCCCTGCTGCGGGCCCAGGGGCGGGGGGTTGATGTCCGGGTGATCATGGACGACTCGTCCGCGCGTCCTTCGGACTCCCAATCGCATCTTCTCCGTAAACGGGGGCTGCTGAAGACCGACTTTGCCCCGTCCGATTTCATGCACAATAAGTTCATGGTTATCGATAGCTGCCTCACCTGGACCGGCTCCTATAACCCGGGGGAGACCGGAAGTTTCCGCGACAACAACAACGTTATCGTCATCTCGTCCGCCCGGGTAACGGCCAATTATGAGGATGAATTCCTGGAGATGTGGGAGGGACATTTTGGGAAGGACTCCCCCGGGCCCACCGAAGATCCGCGGATTAAGCTGGGTCATGTCACCGTCGAGACTTACTTCGCGCCTGAAGACCCCTGTGAGCGAAGGTTGATCGAGCTGATCAAGGGAGCCCGGAAGAGCATCCGGTTCGCCACCTTCGCCTTCACCCTGGAACCGGTGGCGGAAGCGCTCCTCGATCGTCACCTGGCCGGGGTGGATGTTAAGGGGGTGATGGAGCGCGGGCAGAACAGCCCCTGGTGCTGTTACCGGATCTTCGAAGACGGCGGTATCAACATCCGCTGGGACCAGAACCTTTACTACCTCCACCACAAGTTCTTCGTCATTGACGGCAAGATCGTGGTCACCGGCTCTTTCAATCCCACCAAGCACGCCGGCGCCGCCAACGATGAGAACATGCTGATCGTCCACCACCCCGCCGTGGCCCGCAAATACCTCCGGGAGTTTAACCGGCTCTGGGAAAGGAAGTGGGAATGAGGTCAGATCTTGCCTTCTCACCGCCTCCCCATGCGATTAGAAATGATTACTATTGTCAGCTGCCGCCCCTTATGATATTTTATTCATGGTTCTCGCTTTGCATGTATGATTGATCAGAGTGTATTAAAGGGAAAATTAAAAAACATGACAGGAGATAAATCTCCAAGGAGGTGCCGGATGAGAAAGTTTCTGATTGTCACAATTTTAGTAGCCGCGGCGATCCCGCTGGGTCTGCGGGCGGCTGATAATAACGATATCCGGGAAATGCTCTCGAGCTTCAAAGCTTGCCTGCGGGCGGACGACCACCAGAAGGCCGCCGGTTACCTCAGCCCGCGCTTCGTCAACGCTCTTAAAGCCGCCGGCGATAAAACTCAACCCCAGTCCGGACAGGGCTATGCCTTTCTTCAGGAGGATCCGGTCGAGTTCGTAAAAAGTGAACTGGACGGTACTTTCTTCGAGGACTTCGATATCGACTCGATCAAAAAAACAGGTAATATCGCCACCGCCGATTTAAAACTCAAGAACGGCAAGTTAGTGAAACTCTTCCTGGAAAAGGAAACCGGCGGCTGGAAGATCACCCCGGCACCCCCGGATGTCTTCCAGGAATCTATTAAGAAAGACCAGGTCCGGATTCATCAACTGGATGAGAAGCGGCACGCTATAGAGTGGAGACAGCATCTGGCGGACGATATCAACGCCGACCGATGGGACGACGGGTGGTACTGGAGCGAACGCTGATTTAACCCAGATTGGGCCATTGAATCAGAGGCCACCACGTACCGCGCAGATATAGCGTGAAGGAACAGTCTCGCCATAGATCTCCGCATGACCCTCGTTAAAAGCCACGGCCCAGGTACTCCCGCTATTACTACTGCGCGTAGTAGATGATCAATAATATGAGGATCTCGTACTGGAAAAGTAGGCGGTTTTTATTGCGGGATTGGAAACTCCTAAATCCAAAATAGAGAAGAGCTCTTTAAGATTAGGCAACCGCCAGTCTGTATAGCCAGCGAAGTTAAGATTGTTACAGAAGCTAATAGCGGAAAACCAATTAAGTGGTAGATTCCAATTACAACCCTTAGAATTAACGTCTGAAGCCTACATTAAACCGGTATTATGTTCGATGGCAACTACATCTCCCCCCATAGATACTGTCTGGAAATTAAACTCAGTATAAATTTTGATCTCAAATGAAAATTTATAGGGAGAATAACTGTGAAATTATTAAAAAAGATAACGGGGCATGGTTTTCACATGTGTTTATAAGCTACAGATGGAAAATAGTAATTTCGGCCCTGTGTCTTATGGTAATAACCGGCCTGGTATATCTCAATAGTTTTTCTGGTAAGTTCGTTTTTGACGATGAGTTTACCATCCTGCTCAATCCCCATATTAAAATGCTCTGGCCCTTATGGGCACCCATCTCTTTCCTCCCTCTAGGACCAATCATGAACATTACTCTGGCCATTAATTATGCTCTAAGTGGGTTTGACGTCTGGAGTTACCATGCGATAAACCTATCCATTCACATCTTAGCTGGACTGATACTATTTGGAATCGTGCGGAGGACATTGAACGGAAAGTACTTGGGAACCCGCTATGGAAAGGCGGCGCTCGGCCTGGCGATGGCCATAGCGTTGATCTGGTTAGTGCACCCACTTCAGACCGAAAGCGTTACCTACATCATTCAACGTTGTGAATCATTGATGGGGTTGTTCTATCTTCTGACTTTATATTTTGTAATCCGCGGTACAAATTCATCCTACAAACGTTGGTGGTATATAGCTGCCGTTTGTGTATGCGCGTTGGGCATGGCCACAAAAGAGGTTATGGTTACCGCCCCTCTTTTAGTGTTGCTCTACGACCGTATATTTCTTTCTCAATCATTCAGTCAAATATTCCGTCAGCGCTGGGGGCTTTATGCAGGTTTAGCATTAACCTGGGCTATATTATGGGTAATATTAGCCAATAAGCCCTATGAGCAATCGGCTGGATTTGCTTATAAAGGTATCTCACCGCCAACCTACGCTACAACTCAATTTGAAGTAATCACACACTATTTAAAACTATCGATCTGGCCATATCCGTTATGTTTGGATTATAAATGGCCTGTCGCTCAAACTATTGGCAAAGTACTTCCCTCGGCAATCTTTATCATAGGACTGTTCGCCGTAACGCTTTGGCTTCTCAGATATCGACCTGCATTAAGCTTTGCAGGATTATGGTTTTTCCTCATACTTGCTCCGACTTCTAGTATCATACCCCTTGCAGATCCTGCTTTCGAACATCGTATGTATCTTCCTCTAGCCGGGGTCGTGGTAGTGTTGGTGATAGCGGGATATGAAGTATTGTACTGTCTTTTTACTAAAAAAAAGGCGGTTCGGAAGATTATAGGGCTGGGCCTCATGGTATTAACAGTAGCTGTTCTGGGAACTCTCACCGTTAGGCGCAACCAGGATTACTTTTCTCCGGCCAAGATGTGGAGAGATGTTATAGGCAAGCGCCCCCATAACGATCGAGCATATGCTTGCCTAGGAATAGCTTTGTCTGCCCAGGGCAAAATCGGAGAAGCAATAAAATATTATACTAAAGCGCTACAATTCAAACCCAACAATGCTGATACACACTTTAATTTTGGGCTTGCTCTATTCAGACAAGGAAAGGTCAGCTTAGCAATAGAACATTATACCAAAGCGCTACTACTTAAACCAGATGATGCAGAGGGGCACAATAACCTGGGATTAGCCCTAGATGCCCAGGGCAAATATGATGATGCCATTAGCCAATACAAAAAAGCCTTACAGTTAAATCCCAATTTAGAGGAAGCCCGTTCCAACCTGATTAATGCTTTGGCTAATCAAGGAATGATCGATGAGGCAATAAGCTATTACAGCGAGTTGTTGAAATCTAATCCGGAGAATGAGAAAATCCATTACAATTTAGGTGTGGCCCTCGGGAAGATAGGAAGGTTAAAAGAAGGGATAGAGCATTATACTGAAGCTATAAGACTTAAGCCTGACTATGTTGATGCGCATATTAACTTAAGTAACGCTCTTTATGAAGAGGGGAAGATTAAAGAAGCGCTACATCATCTTAATCAAGCCCTAAGTATCAAGCCTGATTACGCTAAGGCTCATTACATTATGGGGCGGCTCCTATCGCGACAGGGTGAAGATGAGAAAGCCATTGAGCATCTCGAAACCGCTTTAAAATTGCAGCCGGACTTTAAACCAACTCGTCAAGAACTTTATTCACTCCGACAACGCCTCGACCTTAATAAATCGATAGAGTGATTTACTAAAATCACCGACTAACTCACATTTTAAGGGATCCTTTTTGTACTGCTTGTAAAATAGGACCCAAACTATTAGTCTATATAGAGACATAAAAGCAAACTTCTTCGGGAGAGAAGTATAATGACTAAAAACCTTTATATCGCATCCACGGAAGAGAAGAGCGGGAAGACAGCCGTCGTCCTGGGGTTGGCGGAGCTGGTGCTGAGTAACGCGGAGAACCCCGGATTCTTTCGTCCGATCATCAACGACGGACCGGGAGCGATCGATGATATCTCCTTGATCTCATCCCGCTTCAACCTGCAGGAACCGGTGGAGGAGATGTATACTTTCAGCCGGGCGAAGGTCGGAGAGCTCATCGCCCAGGACAGGACGGATGAAATCTGGGGAGGTGTCATCAAGACCTACCAGAAACTTTCGGAGAAGCATGACTTCATCCTCTGCGAAGGGACCGACTTCAGCGGCTCCAGCGCCGGCTTCGAGTTCGATATCAACGCCGAACTGGCTGATCTTTTGGGAAGTCCGGTACTGCTGGTAGCCAATGCTCATCGGAAGTCGGTCCGTGAAACTCTGCAATCGATTGAGATGGCCCACACCTCCCTGGCCGATAAAGGCTGCCGGGTAGTCTCGACGGTGATCAACCTGGCCACGCCGGAAACCCGGCGGGAGATCACCAAACGGCTCAAAGAGGCCGGGCGGAGCCGGGACGAGCTGATATACACCATCCCCTACGACCGGCTTCTCGCGGCGCCCACCCTGCAGGAGATCGCCGATAAACTGGGGGCGGAAGTTCTTTACGGAGGGAACCTCTACGAGGAACATGTCTACAATTACGTTGTAGCCGCCATGCAACTCCAGCATGTTCTTGAATACATTAAATTCGGGTCGCTGATAATTGTTCCCGGCGACCGGGTGGATGTCATCATCACCTGCCTGGCCGCGGTCAATTCCCGCACCATGCCGTACATCTCCGGAATCTTGCTGACCGGAGGATTCAAGCCGGAAGGCCAGGTCCGGAAGATGATCGAGGGATTTGAAGTGATAATACCTATCCTCAGCGTGGCGGAAGAGACCTTCCTGACGGCGAAGAAACTTGACCGCATCTCCTCCGGTATCTCACCCCGGGACGACCGAAAGATCACCCGGGCCTTGAGCCTCTTCGAAGAAAACGTAGACGGGGCGGAGCTGGGCGGCCGGCTCATCCATACCGAGGGCGCGACTATCTCCCCGAAGATGTTTGAGTACGGATTGCTTCAGAAAGCCCGGCAGGATAAACAAAGAATCGTCCTGCCGGAAGGTGAGGAAGAGAGAATTCTGCGGGCGGCGGAAGAGCTGATAAGCCGGAAGACCGCCGATATAACTCTGCTGGGGGAGAGGGAGACAATCCTGGCCAAGATCAGCCAGTTGGGGCTTGAGATGAAGGGCGTGGAGATTATCAATCCGGTCGATTCCCCTCAATTCGAAGATTATACCCGGACTTTCTTCGAGCTGAGAAAGCATAAGGGCATAACTCTGGAGGGAGCCCGGGATGACATGAGCGACCCGACCTACTTCGCCACCATGATGGTCTATAAAGGCAATGCCGACGGGATGGTCTCAGGAGCCGTACATACTACCGGCAACACCATTCGTCCGGCGCTGCAGATCATCAAGACCCGGCCCGGCTTCACGATCGTCTCCAGCGTCTTCTTCATGTGCCTCCAGCACCGGGTGCTGGTGTACGGAGACTGCGCGATCAACACCGATCCGGACGCAGCTCAACTGGCGGAGATCGCCATCAGCTCCGCAGCGACCGCGAGGACATTCGGGATCGAACCGCAGGTAGCCATGCTCTCTTACTCAACCGGGAAATCCGGAAAAGGCGCGGAGGTTGATAAGGTCCGCCAGGCGACCAAGATCGCACGCTCGATGGCGAAGGAGATGAAACTGGATTTACAGATCGAAGGACCAATCCAATATGACGCCGCCGTCGATCCCGGGGTGGCCAAGACCAAACTGCCGGGGAGCAAGATGGCCGGTCACGCTACCGTCCTGATCTTCCCGGACTTAGACACCGGGAACATCACCTATAAGGCAGTCCAGAGGTCGGCTCACGCCCTGGCCATTGGACCGGTTCTCCAGGGGTTGAAGAAGCCGGTCAACGATCTCAGCCGGGGCTGCACGATCCCGGACATCATCAACACCGTGGCCATAACCGCGATTCAGGCTCAAGCGGGGAAGGAACCGACGGGTTAAAATGGAAGAGGCGGATTTTATATCTCTTCATCTTGAGACCCCGTTTCCGAAGGCGGTTCTGGCATTAGGGGGAGAGCAGAAGGGCCGGTTCTGCCTGGCCCGGGGCGACAATATCCTGATCAGCCCCGACTTCGGCGATCTCAAATACATCGATAACCTCCGGCCTTACCGAACCGCCCTGGAGAAGACAATCCGGGAGGAGAAGTTCACCCCCCGGATCGTGGCCCATGACCTTCATCCCGGCTACTCAACCACCAGGCTGGCGCGTGATCTCTCCGTTACTCTGCGTCCTTCCCCGGTCCAACGGCCGGTCCAACATCACCATGCTCACCTGGCTTCCGTCATGGCTGAGCGAGCGAGGAACGACCCGGTTATCGGGATCATCTGGGATGGAACCGGATACGGGGAGGACGGGGCGGTCTGGGGAGGTGAGTTTATGATCGGGGGGATAAGAGCTTTCCGGAGGGCGGCTCACCTGGAGTACGTCCCCCTGCCCGGCGGAGACAAAGCGATCGAGGAGCCATGGCGAATGGCGGTCGCTTATCTCCATCATTATTGGAAAAAGGATTTTCCGCGGAGACGGCTACCTTTTGTAAACCGGTTGAACCGGGAAGAGATCCCAATCCTCATCTCCATGATCGAGCGGGGAATAAACTCTCCGCTCACCTCCAGCATGGGGCGTCTCTTCGACGCGGTCTCCGCGTTGCTCGGCCTGGCATGGAAGAACAACCAGCCGGCCGAGGCCGCGATCGCGCTGGAGAAAGCCGCCGGGAACGGAAAGGAAAAATCTTATCCATTTAAATTGGATCGGGGTAAAAAACCGTATATAATTCAACTTGAACCGGTACTCTCCGGGGTACTCGAAGACATCAAGAATAAAACCCCCCGGGAGATCGTCGCGGCCAGGTTTCATAACACGGTCATCGTTATCGGGGCCGAAGTCGCCGGGAGGTTAGCCGGAGAGACGGGCCGGCGGGAGGTGATTTTAAGCGGGGGAGTCTTCCGGAACCGGATCGTTCGGGACGGCCTGGCGGCGGCGCTTGAAGCCGGGGGATTGAAACCGATCCTGCCGGAGAGGATCCCCGTTGATGACGGCAACATTGCTTTAGGCCAGGCTGTGGTGGCCAGAGGCGCAAATTAAATCAAGTAGGTATATTTGTTAATTATTTAGTTTCCGGAGAAAAAATTATGTGCTTGGCGGTACCGATGAAAATAATCGCGGTTGAGGGGGAGAAGGCCCGGGTCTCTCTCGGAGGCCTCGCGCAAGAGATCGATGTCCGGTTCCTCTCCAACCCGCGTCCAGGCGAATACGTGATCGTCCATGCTGGCTTCGCGATCGAGAGACTTGATCCAGGGGAAGCGGAGAAGACGCTGGCCCTCTTCCGAGAGATGGAGCTGCTTGATAAAGCTAACGGATAATGATGAAATTTATCAGTGAGTTCCGGGATCCCGCCCGGGCACGGGCTCTGGCCGGGGAGATCAAAAAGTTGGCTGGTGGCCGGTGGTTCAACCTGATGGAGATCTGCGGCACCCACACCGTCTCCATCTTTCGTTCGGGCTTGAAGAGCCTCCTCCCCCCCACCATCCGACTTCTCTCGGGGCCGGGATGTCCGGTCTGCGTGACCCCGCAGCGGACCATCGACTCCATTATCGCCCGGGCCCGGAAGCCGTCGACAATCATCGCCACTTTCGGGGACATGCTGAACGTCCCCGGGACCACTTCATCCCTGCGGGAGGAGAAAGCCCGGGGGGCCGATATCCGATTGATCTACTCCCCCTTGGAGTGTTTGACCGTCGCCCGGGCCAATCCGGAGAAACAGGTTGTCTTCCTGGCCATCGGCTTCGAGACCACCATCCCTTCCGCGGCCGCCACCTTGCTTTCGGCCGGCAGATCGGGGTTGAGCAACTTCTTTCTGGTTCCGGCCGGAAGACTAATCCCTCCGGCCATGGAGTTCCTGCTCGCCGGTGAGGAGACCCGGATCGACGGCTTCCTCTGTCCCGGGCACGTCAGCGTCATCATCGGGACCGAACCCTACCGGGAGATCGCGGAGAGGTTCGGCATTCCCTGCGTGATTGCCGGTTTTGAGGCGCTCGATATCCTGGCGGCGATCCGGGAACTGCTCCTCATGATCGATGAAGGAAAGGCGGGGGTGAGGAACCTCTATCCCCGGGCAGTCCGGGAGGAAGGAAACCCGAGAGCCCGGAAGATAATGGCGGAGGTCTTCGAGGTCGCAGACGCGGAGTGGAGGGGCCTGGGAACGATCCCGCGGAGCGGATTCATACTCCGCCCGGAGTTTGTGGGGTATGACATCGACCTGGTTCAACCGGTAGAGATCCCCCCGGCTGAAGAAAACCCCCTCTGCATCTGCGGCCAAATTCTCCGGGGAACGGCGGAGCCGGATGACTGCCCCGCCTTTCGAACCGCCTGCGCCCCCTCCCACCCTCTCGGCCCCTGCATGGTCTCCTCGGAAGGGACCTGCGCCGCCTGGTACCAGTATGGCGGAGATTCCGTAATCAGTAATCGGTAATCAGTCCCCATTCCCCATTCCCCATTCCCCAATAATCAGTAGCGCGACGGCTTCCGGTATGATATTATTATTTGAATGGAGCTTAAGAATAAAATCACACTCGAGCATGGGAGCGGGAGCCGGGAGGCCCGGGAACTGATCAGTAACCTCCTCCTCCCAGGTTTTAAGAACCGATACCTCGCTCCTCTGGCCGACGCCGCTTCTTTTAAATCGCCGGGCGACAGACTCGCTTTTACCACCGACTCCTTCGTCGTCTCGCCCCTCTTCTTCCCCGGAGGCGACATCGGCAAGCTTGCCGTCTGCGGAACTGTCAACGATCTCGCGGTCGCGGGGGCGAGACCGATCTATCTCTCCTGCTCTTTCATCATTGAAGAGAATCTGGACTTAAGCGTCTTTAAACAGATCGTTCACTCTATTGGGCAATGGGCAAAAAAAGCCGGAGTATTAATCGTCACCGGGGATACCAAGGTCGTGGAGGCAGGGAACGCCGACAAGCTCTATATCAATACCGCCGGGATCGGGACGGTCCCGGACGGCCTCGCTTTCTCTCCGGAACGCGTCCGGACCGGAGATGCCGTCATTATCAGCGGCACGATCGCCGAGCACGGCCTGGCTGTCCTGGCCGCCCGGGAAGAGCTGGATATCAGCCCCCAGCTGAAGAGCGACTGCGCTCCCCTGAACGGCCTCACAGAGGCGATGCTGAAGAGCGGGGCTGATATAAAGATGATGCGTGACCCGACCCGGGGGGGGCTCGCGGCAGTATTGAATGAACTGGCGGAGGGGAGAAACTGGGGGATCGAACTTCTCGAATCAAGGCTCCCGGTTCACGCCAGGGTAAAAGCGGCCCTGGAGATCCTCGGTCTCGATCCGCTCTCCCTGGCCAGCGAGGGGAAGCTCTGCGCGATCGTCGGGGAGAAGGACGCGGAGAGGTTGGTTGGGGTTATGAAAAGAGAGCCGGCCGGGAAACGCGCCCGGATCATCGGCCGGGTCGTCCGTGAGCCCCGGTCCATGGTAATACTGGAGACAGAGGCCGGCGGAAGACGGATTGTGGACTGGCCCCGGGGCGCTCCCATCCCCCGGATTTGCTGAATTATTGTAACTACTCAGGTTGTCAGGTTCAAGGTTCACGGTTTGTTGCCTTGCGCAGTTCATATGTCTTGAGATAGTTGATGAATCCACGAACGGCAGTCCCGCCACGCGGGATTCGTCTGGCCTGCTCGT
>Ga0208905_1000008_pt1 | contig 146338 bp, 137 predicted proteins | sample AntAceMetag02UKS_FD_184776 | JGI IMG/M metagenome (GOLD analysis project Ga0208905, IMG submission 184776) | Saline lake microbial communities from Ace Lake, Antarctica - Antarctic Ace Lake Metagenome 02UKS (SPAdes) (version 2) | ecosystem: Environmental > Aquatic > Non-marine Saline and... | reverse complement strand
CAAGCACGGCCGTAAACGCCTTGAAGAACCATAAGGACCGGGAATGCTGTTTCATGCGGTCATTGCTTTTTTACGGGGTTGTCAGCCCCCTATCGGAGAGCCTCTTCAAGTGCTGTGGCCGCATCGGTTCTGGCGTCGCGGTACTTGATGATAATCGGGGTATAAATAGACAGACCGTGAACAGTAGCAAAATCTCCCTTCAGTCCACGGGAACCTGCAACAACAACAGCCCCTTCGGGAATGACAAGAGGAGAGTTCTCCGTTCTCCGATGTATGGTGTTGTTGACAAGATCATACACCGGGGTTGAGCCGTTGAGAATCACACCGGTCCCGATAACGGAGCGCTCACCCACAATGGTGCCTTCGTAAATGCCGCAATTGCCGCCAACCATCACGCCATCCTCAATAATGACAGGCATGGCCCCTATGGGCTCAAGCACTCCGCCGACCTGTACGGCCGCAGAGAGGTGGACATTCCGGCCGACCTGGGCGCAACTACCCACAAGAGCATGGGAGTCAATCATGGTGCCCTCGTCAACATAGGCGCCCACATTCACATAGGCAGGGGGCATCATCACCACCGAAGGGGCAAGGTAGGAGCCGTCGCGGACAGAGGAACCACCGGGCACAATCCTCACCCCGCAGTCGTCTGCAAACTGCCGAAGCGGATAGGTATCCTTGTCAATAAAGGTGAATGCAGAGCCTTCCACGCCCGACTCCACCCGGCCGGCCTGCAGACGACCCAGTTTCATGCCGAGCAGAATGCCCTGTTTGACCCAGCTGTTGACCTGCCAGGCGCCATTCTGCTTTTCAGCAGCGCGGACATGCCCACTGTTGAGCAGCTCCTTGAACTGCATAAAAGCTTCACGGGCTCCCGTAACCTGCTGTACATCGGCGGCTGCATATTTTGCATAGCCGAGAAGCTCCTCTTTCAGTGCGTCGTACACTCCCATAAAATCAATTTTTTTCGTGCTTAGAGATCGCCGTATTCTGCGGTAATATCTTTGCTGTTTTTTCTTGAATAGAACCTGAAATCGTCGCTCCTGAGGCTCTCATCCCCCTTCACCCTCACAAAGAGCAGGTGCTGGAGAAACCACTTCATCTCTGTTTTCATGTCGGTGTTCTGCAGCGGCTCAATAACGGTTGGGCTCACATAGAGGTCGAGCTGCTGGAACTTCAGGCTCTGCTGCAGAGCATATTTTCGCAGCCAACGCTCAATCTGGTTGATGGTGGTAAACCGGGCCTGCACAACTCCCGAACCACCACACGCCGGACACTGGTCGCCCATCCGCTGCATAAGGCTCGGCCGTATCCTCTCACGGGTAATCTGCATGACGCCGAAGTCCGATAGGGGTAGAATGTTGGATTTTGCGCGGTCGTTGCGCAGCTCACCCTTCATGGTTTCGTATACCTTTTTGGAGTTGCGGCTGTCCATCATATCAATGAAGTCAACCACAATGATGCCCCCGATATCGCGAAGCCTGAGCTGGCGCACAACCTCACGGGCCGCCTCGAGATTGGTTTTCAGGGAGTTCTCCTCCTGCTCACGCTTGGCTGCATAGCGGCCGCTGTTGACATCAACCACCACCATGGCCTCGGTGTGCTCAATAATAATGTAGCCGCCCGACTTGAGCCATACCTTCCGAGAGAAAATGGATTCAACATCCTTTGCAATACCGTACCCCTCAAAGAGCGGCAGCTTGCCCTGATAGAGCGACACATTCTTCACCATTTCCGGTGCCACCCATTCAATGTAGTTGAGGGTCTCTTTGTGGATGGAGGCAGAGTTTGCAACAATTTCTGTAACATCTGAATTCAGCGAGTCGCGCAGAACGCTGGAGATGATTGTGTCCTCCTTGAAAATGAGCTGCGGCGGAACGGCATCCTTGAGCTTTCCCTCAATCTGCGCCCACTTGCCAAGAAGCTTTTCAAGATCCTGGCGGAGGAGAGACTCTTCCTGCATTTCGGCAACCGTGCGGATAATTGCGCCAAACCCTTCGGGAAGCATGGAACGAACAAGTTTTTTCAGGCGCGCACGCTCCTTACGGGAAACAACCCTGCGCGAAACCGCTACCTGTCCGCCACCGAAGGGAAGCAGTACCATAAAACGGCCGGCAATGGTAATATCGGAGGTGAGCCGTGAACCCTTGGTGCTGATGGGCTCTTTGATGACCTGTACAAGAATGGAGTCGTTGGCCTTGAGCTTGCCAGCAATCATCTGGGTATAGGACTGCCGCTTTTCGGCCTGTTCAGACCTGTCCTTCCCTGCCGCTGAGGGTCCGCGCCCTCCACTCCGGGCAACGGTCTTGGCGCCTGAAGTTTCTGCCTGGACGGCAACGCTTCCGTTGGCCTCACCCTCGTCGTCGCTCTCTCCATTCTCATCGTCATCGTCCTCTATCAGAGCCCTGTAGTCTTCAGTGGTTGTGCCTACATCGGAAAAATGGAGGAAGCCGTCGGATTTCTGCCCTATATCAACAAACGCTGCCTTCAGGCCCTCAATAACCTTATGGACCCGACCAAGATAAATATCACCAATGCTTCTGCGGCTTTCCGGCCGTTCAATAATCAGCTCTACAAGACGGCCCTCTTCAACAAGCGCAACCTGTATTTCGTCGCCGGTCTTGTTCATCAACAGCTGTTTTTTCACACTCTTCTTCATATTGTATATCAGACCTTTCCCTTTATTGGTAATGGACAGGAACTTCTTCAGCAACCGGCTCAGAAACCCCAAGAATCATGAGGGGGCGGTGCATCGGAAGCAAAAACAGTACTTGCAACCTAACAATGAAGATAAGAAATTAAAGGGGTCCCGTAAAACTTTGTTGCAAGCCGCTGAAGTTCGGGAAGAGGGGAACAGAAAAAGGGGAACACGCATGCAAACCGACTATGAATACAGCTTGTGGGAATCAAGGGAACGCATCTCGGGCGTTGACGAGGCAGGCAGAGGGCCCCTTGCCGGACCTGTGGTTGCGGCTGCAGTGGTGTTTCCCCGCTGGTTCCGTCCCGAAAGCGGCATCCTCACCCGGATGAATGACTCGAAAAAGCTTTCCCCCGCTCTCCGCCGTGAACTGGCGCCCGCCATACAGGAGGCTGCCCTTGCTTGGTCGGTTGCGGAGGTTGACGCCCCAACAATCGACAGCATGAACATTCTCTCTGCCACCATGCTGGCCATGAACCGCGCTGTGGCCAATCTTGGCCTCACTCCCGACATCATCCTTGTTGACGGGAACAGATTTACCCCCGACTCTCCGGCCGAGTACAGAACCATTGTAGGGGGCGACGCAAAAGTATACTCAATAGCTGCCGCCTCGGTACTTGCCAAAACGGCGCGCGACCAGATAATGAGCACCTATGACCTTGAGTACCCGGCGTACGGGTTCAGCCAGCATGCGGGATACCCTACCACCATGCACATCAATGCCATCCGTGAACACGGCCGATGCGCCATCCATCGCTTCAGCTTCAGGGTCAGACGACTCAACGAAGTATGAGCAGCAACCAGGCGTGGCTCCTTGGAAGGGAAGGAGAGCGGATCGCCGCGGAGTTTCTTGAGCGGAAAGGCTACCGGATTGTGGAACGCAACTTCCGATTCCACCGCAACGAGATTGACATTATTGCCCTGGACGGCAAAACAGTCTGCTTTGTTGAGGTAAAAACCAGACTTTCAACCGTGAAAGGAGAGCCCGCAGAGGCGGTAACGCTGGCAAAGCAGCGAGAGATTCTGAAAGCGGCTGAAGCATGGCTCGCATACCGTTCTGAGGGGGAGCCGGACTGCCGGTTCGATGTAGTGGGAATCATTGCTGAGGCCCTCTCTCCGGAGAGGTTTTGGGCTGTGAGAATCGACCTTATCACCGATGCATTTCAAGACCTGCGAGGGGGGTGAAAATACCACATACTTGCCTTATTTTTGTTATCTTTGCCATAGAAATCCATAACCTCCAGTCACTGTAACTGTCCATTATGCAGGAAGCCGACATTAAGACCCCCGCCCCCACCAATTACGGAGCAACCAATATCCAGGTCCTTGACGGAATTGCGCATGTGCGCATGCGTCCGGCCATGTACATCGGCGACATTCACAGCCGCGGCCTCCACCATCTTATTTATGAAATCGTTGACAACTCCATAGATGAAACTCTTGGAGGCTTCAATGAGTATATATTCGTTGCACTCAACCCCGACGGCTCAGTTACGGTCATAGACCACGGCCGCGGCATTCCGGTGGACATACACCCTGAAAAGAAAAAGTCGGCACTTGAGCTGGTTATGACGCTTATCGGCGCAGGCGGAAAGTTCGACAAGGGGGCATACAAGGTTTCCGGCGGACTGCACGGAGTCGGAGCCTCGGTGGTCAACGCCCTGTCGGAATGGTGCGAAGTTGAGGTATACCGTGATGGGAAAGCCTGGTTTCAGCGCTACCACAGGGGTGTTCCGCAGGGTGATGTGAAAGAGATAGGGCCCACCTCCGAGCGGGGCACGAAAACGACCTTCATGCCCGATTCCGAGATATTCAAGGTGACTGAATTCCGGAAGGACATCATCATTGACCGTATGCGCGAGCTCGCGTTTCTGAACAGCAACCTTAAAATCGTTGTTCAGGACATTGAAGGAGAGCAGGAAACATTTCATTTTGAGGGAGGTATAAAAGAGTTTGTCCTCTTTACTGACGCCAACCGTATCAACCTCATCAAGGAGCCCATTTACATTTATGGCGAAAAAGACTCTACCATCGTTGAAATTGCGCTACAGTACAACGACTCCTACCAAGAGAATATTTTCAGCTATGTCAACAACATCAATACCCACGAGGGCGGAACGCATGTCACCGGATTCCGCAAGGCCCTGACCCGTACCCTCAACTCATACGCGCAAAAAAATGACCTCCTAAAAAACCTGAAGCTCGCCCTTACCGGCGACGACTTCAAGGAGGGGTTGACAGCCATTATTTCCGTCAAAGTGGCCGAACCGCAGTTTGAGGGGCAGACCAAAACAAAACTTGGCAACTCAGAAACGCAGAGCATTGTGGAAAGCGTTCTCAACGAGCAGCTCTCCGATTTCGCCGAAACCAACCCGAATGTGATCAAAATGATCATAGAAAAGGTGAAGGGGGCTGCCATGTCAAGGGAGGCCGCGAGAAAGGCGAAGGAGTTGACCAGGAGAAAATCGGTGCTGGAAAGTTCCGGGCTGCCGGGAAAACTCGCTGACTGTTCAATCAACGACCCAGAGCACTGTGAAATCTACATTGTGGAGGGCGACTCTGCAGGCGGCAGCGCCAAGCAGGGGCGCGACAGAAGCTTCCAGGCAATTCTGCCACTGAAAGGAAAGATTCTCAATGTGGAAAAAGCCCGGCTGCACAAAATGCTTGAAAACGAGGAGATCAAAACCATCATCCTCGCACTCGGAACCAACTTCGGAGAGGAGGAGTTTTCACAGGAGAAGCTCCGCTACGGCAAAATCATCATTATGACTGATGCTGATGTTGACGGAGCCCATATCCGCACCCTGCTGCTCACCTTCTTCTTCCGCCACATGCGTTCACTCATTGAAGCGGGCAAGGTATATATTGCCCAGCCGCCGCTCTATCTGGTCAAAACAGGAAAAGAGCAGCAGTACGCATGGGATGATGAAGAACGAAACAGCATCACGGAGACGATGAAGAAAGGGAAAGCAAATGTGCACATCCAGCGCTACAAGGGTCTTGGAGAGATGAACCCCGAGCAGCTCTGGAGCACCACAATGGACCCCGAGCACCGCTCTCTGCTTCAGGTAAGCGTGGAAAACGCAATGGAGGCCGATCAGGTATTCTCAACCCTCATGGGCGACAAAGTGGAACCGCGCAGGGAGTTCATTGAGAAAAACGCCCGGTATGTACGCCGTTTAGATGTCTGAACGGCGCACATAAACCTCGCGGCGCAACTCACTGACCCACTCGCTGAAAAGGCGCTGTTTTTTATCATCAAGCGCCAGCTGCTCAAGCTGGGCATAGTCCTTTTCGGGATTAAGCGTATGCGGGAGTCTGCGATGGTTCAACCTAAAAATACCATAAAAAGGCTCACCCTGGGGCGGGATTATTTTCTCTGGCCTGCTTATGTCACCGTCCCCTTTAAGCCCGCCGATAATCTTCTGCAGTTGCGGACGGAGCGACCGAGGGTCAAGATAAGGACGCGAAGACCCCGAAGCAAGAACTGCTCCGCCAAGGCTTGCGGAAACAGGATCATCGGAATATTTCCCCGCCATGGCGGCAAAACTTCCCTTGCCCGACAGCACACCGGAACGGATGGCGTCAAGAAGTGCCACGGCTTCGGCTTCATCCCCGTCTGAACGGTCAAAAGCCACCAAAATATGACGGACATGAATTGAGCGTCCCTCCCTGCCGAGCCTCTGAATGAGATGAAATCCATAGCGAGTCTCCACAATCCCCGACACCTTGCCGTCTTTCAGGCCATAAGCAGCATCCTCAAACGGCTTCACCAACTCTCCCCGCTGCACGAAACCCAGATCTCCCCCCAACTGAGCAGAACCAGGATCAGAGGAGTACTTCCGAGCAAGCTCGGGGAAACTCATAAATCCTTTCGTGTACTTCTTTTCAATATCCTCTATCTTTTTTCGGGCATCAGCTTTCACGGCTCTCGTCACACCGGGAAACTTCAGAATCTGTGAAACGGAGACCTCTTCCGGGATTGTTGGCATTGCACCCCTGTTATTACGGTAGAACGACATCGCCTCATCATACCCAATCGTCACGCCGACAAATTTTTTGCGCCGGAGCTTGTCGGACATCTGCTGGCTGCGAAGTTCATCGGCAAGATCGCGGCGTATACCCTCAAGGCTTTTGCCGAACTGCCCTTCCATCGCATCTTTTGAAGCGAAGCGCCTGCTCAACTGGCGAAGACGGTCGTCAGCCAAAGCGGAAACTTCGTTTTCGTTGATGGCAACACTGTCAAGCCGGGCTTTTGTCAGAATGATTTTCTGGTTGATGAGCCCGTCAAGAATTGATCCTCGAAGACCCTGATCGTTTTTCAAGTCAGGATACTGGAGACGGGTCATTTTTTCGCGGCTATCAAGTTCCGAGCTAAAAATAACCTCACTCCCCACAACAGCTACAATCCTGTCGACAACGGCCGCCATGGCTGTAGTGAGGGGATAAAACAGGCAAAGAAGGAAAGGCAGAAGCAATATGAGGAATCTGTTTTTCATTGGATAGTTCATTCAAGTGTGAAAGGGGCGGCTTTGCCGAGCATTGCCCTGTTACTTCTGGCTTCCCCGGAGTTTCACCGGTGCTTTCGAACGCTTGATCCACTCGAATGCAAGTGGGGCGGCAACGAATATTGAAGAGTATGTGCCAACAAGAATACCGGCGAAGACGGCGAAAGCAAAGGCTCTGATAGCCGGACCTGCGAAGATGAAGAGCACCAGAACAGTCAGAAGAGTGGTGCTGGATGTAATGATGGTCCGACTGAGCGTCATGTTCATGCTCTCGTTGAAAATCTGTTCGTATTCGGATGGCTTCCTGTTTCTGATTCTTTCACGAATACGGTCGTATACAACGACGGTATCGGTAATCGAGTAGCCGGCTATGGTCAGAAATGCAGCAATGATGCTCTGGTCCATCTCAAGGGGCATAACATCGAACACGCCACCCAACAGACTGAAAAGCCCGAGAACAATCAGCACATCGTGAAAGATTGCTACAACCCCCGCTGCGGCAAATTTCAGCTCGAAGCGGATACCGACATAGATAAGAATGGCAAGAAGGGCACCGACCATTGCCTTAAGGGCCGACCATTTGAGGTCGGAGGCTATGCTGGGGCCAACCGCGTCGATGCGCACAATCTCAAAGGGATTGCCCTTGAGGCGAGAGGTAACAGCACCGGTAATCAGCGATTTCAGCTCATTGGTATCACCGCTGAAGACTGTGCTCAAAAGAAACGAGCGGTCCATACCGTACTGCTTGATGGTTCCCGACACCCCTGCGTCGCGGATCGCCGAACGAAGTTCGCCTACGGGAACATCATGTTCGAAACGAAGCACAACCTCGGAGCCCCCCCTGAAATCGATTCCGTAATTGAGCCCTCGGACGGCAAGCGAACCTATGCCCGTAAGTAAGAGAACAAGGGAAATGGCGTACGCAATTTTACGGGCCCCCAGAAAGTTAAAGCTGGTATTACTGAAAATCCTCATGGGTCGAAGCTTGTGATTATACGGTTAACCGAAACTTTTTGCTGACATCATATTTTTTGCAATAAGCAACCTGAATATCTCGCGAGTCACAACAATGGCGGTAAACAGGCTTGCGGCCGTTCCGATCATCAGCGTGACGGCAAACCCCTGAATTGGGCCGATACCGTAGGTATAGAGAAGGAAGGATGCTGCAAGGGTGGTGACATGGGAGTCAAGAATGGAAGAAAACGCACGGTCATACCCCTCACTGACGGCCGAGGTTATGCTGCGTCCCTCTGCCAGTTCCTCGCGGATACGCTCGTAAATAAGCACATTGGCATCAACAGCCATGCCCATTGTCAGCACAATACCGGCAATGCCGGGAAGGGAGAGCGAGGCACTGAATCCGGCCAGAACCGAAAGAACAATAAGCACATTGAGCACCAGAGCAACATCGGCCGCAAGACCTCCCTGACGGTAGTAGAAAATCATGAAGACAACCACGGCAGAAAATCCCCATATAAGGGACTGCAGTCCGGCGCGGATGTAGTCGGCTCCAAGAGAGGGGCCGACCGTACGCTCTTCGACAATGCGCACTGGAGCAGGAAGAGCACCAGCCTTCAGCACAATCTCAAGATCCTTCGCCTCTTCAAGACTCTGAATACCATTGATGACCGAATTGCCGTTGGGTATTTTCGACTGTACGACAGGCGCGCTGTATACCGCCCCGTCAAGAACAATAGCTATCCTTTTACCAATATTGCTCCCCGTGATGCGGGCCCATTTCGAGGTGCCTTCGGAATTCATTGACATCAGAACCTCCGGCTGCACTCCCTGAGAACCGAATGTGGCCTTTGCTTCAGTAATAACGCCACCAGTCAGTTCTGCTGTTTTGCGTACAAGGTATATCGTGTAAAGCCTGCTCCCGTCCTCAGCATCATCAGGCCGGGCGGCAAGCAGAAGCTCGCTGTCGGGGGGGAGCTGGGCGACGGCCTCAGGCTGACTGAACAGAGCGGCAACCAGTTCACGGTTTTCAGCGCGGACCACCGCGTTGTCGCTCCCATATACTTGCACAAAACGGAAAAGCCCATCGTTGGAGGAATTGCCGGCCGAAGCTGACACTGCAGTGTTGATGGCGTCAAGAGTTCTTGAAAGAGCCCCATTTTCTCTCAGAAGCCTGAACTCCAGCTTTGCGGTTCCTTTCAGAAGGTTTCGCATCCTGTTTTCGTCGGAAATACCAGGAAGCTCAATAATGATTTTACGGTTGCCCTGCGTGGTAATCATCGGTTCGGCAACACCGTACTGGTCAATCCGGTTCCGGATAATTTCACGGGCGCGGACAAGTGCGTCTGAAGCCTCTTTTCTCAGCTTACCCACTATCTCAGCGTCACTGTTGCGGATGTCATAAAAATACCTGCTCAGCCGGATGTTCTCCTTTCTGAAGGTCGTTGAAACAAGATCCACCACATCGGCGTCGGTTATCGCAGCTTTACGGCCGACCTCCTCCATAATGGCATCGAACTTTGAGTCGCGGTTCCACGCTTTCTGCATGAAGAGGTCAATCTGATCAACCTCCATAACCAGATGCATCCCCCCTTTCAAATCAAGGCCGAGTTTGAGCCCTTTCTGTCGGGCGTCTTCGATTTCATCACGATGGCTCAGCACAAAATTCAGACTGTCCTCGGGAGAATGGAACGCTTCAAGCTGCTTTCCAAGCGAATACTCCTTCCATGTCGGCACAAGTGACCAGAGGGCAAGGAGCGTGACTCCGGCAATAATAAGAAGGTTGTATCGTTTGTTTTTCATTGATGACATAATCATTTACACTCAAAAAAACCGGTTCCGCCAATATATGAAACAGTGCAGTGATTATCTAACACAGCCGAACCGTTCCACAGACGCATGACGCAATGGAAAAACCCGGCACAGCGACCGGGCTTTTTCTCCATCCCAATTGCCCGGCGACGCACTATCCCCAGATATCTTGGGCAATATTGTTGTACCAGCCGCGGGCAAAGGTGGCCTCCTGGCTCAGTTGATCGTCGTCAGCGTCCATGGGAGTCAAACCGCCAGCCCCTTTTATGGAAACAATCCCCTCCGCAGTCAGTTTGTAGACTGCAGCAACCGACACTCCGTACCCTGGGCCAATGAGGCTGTAGCAGGTATTGACGAGCGAAGGCGCTGCTGGAACCTCGCCATTGAAAAGCCTCACAATTGCTGCAGCAGTCACCTTCCCCTGACTGCTGGCAGCAAAGCCTGACTTCGGCATTGCCCCCGCCATGCAGGCGTCGCCGATAACATGGACTCCTGGGTGAATGAGCGACTCGAATGAAACCGGATTGACCGGACACCATCCCGAGGAATTGACCAACCCGGCATCAAAAGCCAGCTTTCCAGCTTTCTGCGGAGGAATGACATTGACAACATCGCCTTTTTCATCGCCGAACTCCGTCGTCACCGTCATAGCAGCAGGATCGACCTTCAGCACACGCCCCCCTGTTGATGCTCCGCGCCACTCAATCATTCCTGGATAGAGTTTTTCCCAGCCTTTGGTGAAAATCCCCTGTTTGGAGAACTTATCTTTGGCATCAAGAATGAGAATTTTTGACTTTGGCTTTTTCTCTTTCAGGTAATGCGCAATAAGGCTTGCCCGCTCATAAGGTCCGGGAGGACATCGGAAAGGATTGTCTGGCGGGCAGATGATGACCTTTCCGCCATCCTTCATTGCATGCAGCTGCTTCTGCAGAAGAACCGTCTGTGGACCGGCTTCATAGGCATGCGGCATTTGTGCTTCGGCCGCTTTCCTGCTGTACCCATTAATGGCCTCAAAGCTGAAATCAATGCCGGGAGAAACAATGAGCCGATCATAACCGAAAACCTTCCCGCTTTTCAGCTTTACAACGCTTTTGAGGGCGTCGATCGACACAACGGTATCGGCCACCACATCGATCTTGTAGCGATTTTTAAGCACAGCATATCTCTGCGCTATATCCTCCATGGTTTTCAGGCCGCCAAGCACCCAGTTGCTGAATGGGCAGGTATAGAAGACCGCCTTCGGCTCAATGAGTGTAACGGAAATCGAAGAGTCCAGTTTTTTCAGGTACTTGGCTGCCGTGGCACCACCAAACCCTCCACCAACTACAACCACGCGCTTTCTGTCTGCAGCACGACCCATTCCGGGAAGTGCACTAAGCCCCAGCGCAGAACCAGCAGCACCAGCGAAGAGGAGTTTACTGAAATCACGACGCGAAATTTTCTGATTCATAATCGTCCTCCCGGTTAGTTGTTGGTCTGCCATACCGTTCCGTAATACTGCGCAATCAGCCGGATCTCTTCATCGGTGTACCCTTTTGCGTGACGCATCATAACGGTTGAATACCGCTTACCCGACTTGAAATCCATCAACGCAGTTTCAAGATATTCCGGCGACTTTCCATAAAAGGAAGGAATGATGCTGACGCTTTTTCCATCCGTTCCGTGACATGATGCGCAGGAAAACGCCAGAACCTGACCCCGTGGGTCCACGCCCGCTGCTTCAGCCGCCTCTGCCTGCCCACCGGCAAGAACCGACAAGGAAACAACTGTTACTGCCGCAATAAGCAATTTCATTTTTTCGGCCATAAGGTGTTCCTCCCTGATTGAAATGTTAAAAATAACAGGACATGACACTAAACAATTGTTAGCTATCCAGAGCACAGAACCCAAAACATTTCCCTCCATCTCCACATGCTGATATCCATCAACGAAGGGATTGCTTTGAACTATATACTTACATGTATATATAATAAAAACAAGCCTTAGCTCCAAATACGCAACAACGCGCACATTGTACACCACCCGACCACTCAAATCCCTTCAGGCAACGCATAGGGAAGAGTGGGCGGAATCCTCTCAATATTCGTATCTTTCCACATAAATGAACCGCTGGACTCGCACCTGCTGGTGACGATGGACTGATGTTTCATAGAAAACAATCCCGTATCTATTTTATGTATGATATTGTTGTTGCCGGTGCAGGGCATGCCGGATGCGAAGCGGCACTTGCCGCAGCTCGTTCAGGCAGCGCATGCCTGCTTGTATCTTCCGACCTGACGGCAGTTGCCCGCATGTCTTGCAATCCCGCCATTGGTGGTGTGGCGAAAGGCCAGATAACCAGGGAAATAGACGCCCTCGGGGGGGAAATGGCAAAAGCCATTGATGCTACAGGAATCCAGTTCAGAATGCTGAATCTCAGCAAAGGGCCAGCGATGCACTCGCCACGGGCCCAAGCAGACAGAACGGCCTATACAGACTACATGAAACGGGCTCTTGAGTCCGAAACAAATCTCGACCTTCTTCAGGACACCGTTACAGGGGTTGAGGTCAGAAACGGAAAGTTTTTCGGGGTACGCCTTCAATCCGGCCAGATAATGCGGGCGGGAGCTGCTATTCTGACCTGCGGAACCTTCCTGAACGGTCTGATTCACATCGGGATGAACCACTACCCCGGAGGCAGGACCATTGCAGAACCTCCGGTAACCGGCTTGACAGAGAGCCTGGTTGCCGCAGGATTCACAACTGCACGACTGAAAACAGGCACTCCGCCCAGAGTGGATCGGAGGAGCATTGACTACAGCATTGTAAAAGAACAGCAGGGAGACAGCAATCCTCCCCCGTTTTCGTTCAGCACCGGGAGCCTCGCCGAAAAGCAGCAGATAAGCTGTTTTCTGACCAAAACCACCTCTCAAACGCATGAAATACTAAAAAAAGGGTTTGATCGCTCGCCGCTCTTCACAGGAAAGGTTCAGGGGGTAGGGCCAAGATACTGCCCTTCGATTGAGGATAAGATTCACCGCTTTACAGAGAGAGATGGCCATCACATCTTCCTCGAGCCAGAGGGATTTTATACAAACGAAATGTATGTCAACGGGTTTTCAACATCGTTGCCTGAAGATATACAGATAGCAGGTATGCAATCGATACCCGGAATGGAAGAAGTTAAGATGATTCGCCCCGGCTACGCAATTGAATATGACTACTTTCACCCCAGCCAGATTCGCGGATCCCTTGAAACCAAAGGCGTCGAAAACCTCTATTTTGCCGGCCAGATAAACGGCACATCCGGGTATGAAGAAGCTGCCGCACAAGGGCTTATGGCTGGGATTAACGCATCACGCAAACTTAAAGGGCTCGCACCTCTCCTGCTACGCCGGTCGGACGCATACATTGGAGTTCTCATTGACGACCTTGTAACAAAGGAGACAAATGAGCCATACAGAATGTTCACTTCCTCAGCCGAGCACCGGCTCATTCTCCGCCACGACAATGCAGACTTACGCCTTCGCCATATCGGCCGTACTGCAGGGCTCATTGATGAGGGAACATTTATGAACACTGCTCTCAAAGCCGTAGCGGTTACGCAGTTGACCGCTCTTGCAAGAACTTGGACCATATCTGCAGCGCAAATGAGTAGGTTTCAACCAGCAACAGGCGAGGCCCCCTCAGCGGTCCCCGGGATGAAAGTTGCGCAGGCCATTAAAAGGCCCGAAATAACCATGAAGCTTCTTATTGACGCACTGCCCGTTCTCGCAGAACAAGTTGCAGCCATTACAACCGACCCTCTTGTTCATGAACAGGCAGAGATTAACCTTATGTATGAAGGGTATATCAAAAGAGAGCTTCTCCAGAGCGAAAAAGCCGCGAGACTCGATGAGCTAAAAATCCCCTCCTCTTACAATTACCACTCCATTACCGCTCTTTCCAGCGAAGGAAGAGAGAAGCTCCTGTTTTTTCGTCCCGACACCCTCGGCCAGGCGTCCCGAATACTGGGCGTATCGCCCTCCGACATATCGGTCCTCATGGTACATCTGGGAAGATGACCAACGGATATGTCCGTTCAAGAATTGTTTCACGTGAAACATTATCGAAAACAAACCGCTCGCAACAAAAAAAGCGACAGAACCATACTCTATGGAATCACTGGTAAAAGATATTCAGGGAAACACTCTTCTCTACGGAAAAGACAATGAAGAAGGGATTGTTGGGGCATATCAACTGTCGGACTGGTCTATAAGAGTATTCAACAGAGGGAAGAATGGGGAAATGACATCTCATGACGAACCTTTCTATCCGTACTTCTTTCTCTCTGAAAGTTCACTTCTTGATGGGTTTGCAGTTCAAAATGGCGGGAAATACTGGCCCGTCAGCCTCGCAGGGAATAACTTCTATAGGAGCCTGGCTATATTCTCCGGCTGGAGAAACTACCGGAGCGCTCTAGACTACATTGCAAGAAACAGCCAAGTAAGGGAATGGGATACAATGGGATCAACAGGGGAGAACAGCTTTGTTGCAAACACCTACAGCAAAGGGGACGCCGTTACTCAGTATATGATGCAGAGTGGGAAAACATTTTTCAAGGGGATGATATTTGACGACCTCTATCGCATGCAGCTAGACATTGAAACCCTTTATGACCCAAAACGCAAACCACGGGCAGGCATTGGCATCGGGGAGGACGAAATCATTATTGTCTCTCTGTCCGACAGTAGAGGGTGGGAGAAGGTAATCAATTCGAAAGGGCAAGGGGAAAAGTGTCTGCTTGAGCAGTTGGTTGGCATCATCACAGAGCGCGACCCAGATGTAATTGAAGGGCACAACATTTTCAGCTTTGATCTACCCTATATTCAGGCGCGATGCTCACAGCACAATGTCCCCTTCGCCATAGGGAGAGACGGGCTTATCCCAAGAAGCTACCCAGCCAGCATCCGTTTTGCGGAAAGAAGTATTGACTACCCATTTTTTGACATCCCAGGAAGAAATGTTATTGATACCCTCTTTCTGGTCCAAAGCTATGACATATCAAAACGCTCAATACAGAGCTACGGACTGAAATCAGTAGCGCGGCATTTCGGCTTTGCCGCCAAGGATAGGACCTATATAGAATACAGCGAGATTTCTGGCCTCTGGAAATCGGACCCCGACAGACTCCTTCGGTATGCACTTGACGATGTCAGGGAAACGCGCGAACTCTCTTCGTTACTGTCAGGAAGCAGTTTCTATCTCGCGCAAATGCTCCCCTTCACCTATGCAATGACCGCAAGAACAGGGCAGGCGGCAAAGATTGAAGCGCTCTTGACACGAGAGTATTTACGCAACAAGCACTCTATTCCAAAACCATCCTTCGGAAAACAGCAGTATGGCGGGTATACGGCCGTTTTTCTTAAAGGCGTTCTTGGGCCTATTGTCTACGCAGATGTTGAATCACTCTACCCCTCCATTATGCTTTCCAACAACATCTGCCCCAGAACGGATGAATTGAAGGCGTTCCCTGGCGTTCTAAGCGACCTGAAAGTGCTCCGCCTTAAAACCAAGGGGATGGCTACGGCAGAGAAATCGGCCGGAAATGAACCCCTTTCTGCAAATTATGACGCAATGCAGGGGTCGTTCAAAATCCTTATTAACGCCATGTACGGATATCTCGGCTTCGCCGGGGGAATATTCAACGATTACGATGAAGCTGACCGGGTAACATCAACAGGACAGTCAATAGCACGAAAGATGATTCGGGAATTTGAGGCCGAAGGGTGCCAGATTGTGGAGGTCGACACCGATGGCATTCTCTTAATACCACCCGATGGGGTGACAGACGAAGAGGAAGAGCGAGCATTGGTGAAAAAAGTTTCTTCTCTGATGCCAGAAGGGATACGAATCGGATTTGATGGCAGGTTCCGGAAAATGATATCCTATATGAAGAAGAATTACGCGCTTCTGGACTACTCAATGAACATGAAACTGAAAGGGTCGTCGCTGACAAGCAGAAGTGGAGAAAAATTCGGACGCGACCTGGTTGAGCAGGGCTTTGAAAAGCTTCTTGCTGGAGATATTGACGGCCTTCACAATCTCTATACCTCCTACCGGAACAGAATTCTCAACCACGAACTCGACATAACAGACTTTTCCCGGAGAGAGGGCATGAAAAGTTCCCTTGAACAGTACATGGAAGATGTGAAAGCCGGAAAACGACAGAAAGCGGTGACCTATGAAATAGCCATCAGAAATGGCAAAAGCGTAACAAAGGGAGATAGGATCACCTACTACATATCAGGGAGTGGTAACGCAACCGCATCGTACGACAGGGGAAAGGAGGCTCAGGAATGGCGTGCAGACGCGCCTGATGAAAACACCGCATTCTACCTGAAGCGGCTTGATGAACATTGCCAGAAGTTTCTCCCTTTTTTCAAGCCGCAGGACTTCAGCATGATATTTTCAGACGACACACTGTTCCCTTTCACAGCGGAAGGAATAACGCTTCAACACGAACGGGTGAGTCAGAATGAAGAATCGGAAGGAAACATGAACACAGAGGAACAATAAAGCGACAGCGGCTGTATTTTTTTATTATTATAAATAAGAGGCGTTACTCACCCTTAAAACACACAAGCCTGACAGCAATGACAGATAAAAAGATTTTACCCGTAACCGACAGTGTTACATGGATAGGGGTTCTTGACCCCGGCCTTATCACATTCGACATTGTGATGGAAACCAAATATGGCACCACCTACAACTCGTATTTCATCAATGCCGAGAAAAAGGCTATTGTTGAAACAACAAAAGAGCAGTTCTGGCCTGAGTATCTCGCTAAAATAAAACAGGTTACAGACCCGGCAGAGATAGAGTACATTATTGTTGACCATACAGAGCCCGACCATTCAGGCAATATCAGCAATCTACTGGCCATTGCTCCGAACGCTACCGTAGTAGGGAGCGGGAACGCGCTGAAGTTCCTTCGCGACCAAACCGGACACGATTTTCGCTCGCTTGCAGTCAAAACAGGCGACTCGCTGGATTTGGGCAACAAGACGCTTCATTTCATCAATGCTCCCAACCTCCACTGGCCCGACACCATTTATACCTGGCTGGAAGAGGACAGAGTGCTCTTTACCTGCGATTCATTCGGCTCACATTTCTGCAATGAAAAAATGTATGACGATGAAGTGGGTGACTTTGACGATGCTTTCACCTATTATTTTGACGCCATCCTCCGCCCCTTCAGCAAATACATGATTCAGGCAGTTGAGAAAATCCGTCCCCTTGATATTTCCGTCATATGCCCGGGACACGGCCCAATTCTCAGGACTGACTGGAAAAAATATGTGGACCTTTCTCTTCGTTACTCCCAGAGCGCCATTGCCCTTCCCAATGAGAAGAATATCCTGATAGCCTATGTGTCGGCCTATGAGAACACGGCTATCCTGGCCGAAAGAATAGCCGAAGGGCTTCGCCGATCGTGCGACTTCACCATTGACATCTGCGATATTGAACACATGCACTTCTCAAAGATGGAGGAAAAGATCGCCCATGCATCGGGAATCATACTCGGCTCCCCAACCATCAACCAGAACATTCTTCCGCAGATCTATCAGATATTTTCAGCCATTAACCCCATACGCGACAAAGGCAAGCTGGGAGCTGCATTCGGCTCATACGGCTGGAGCGGTGAGGCAACAAAAATGATAGAAACAAACTTCACCATGCTGAAACTGAAGGTGTTTGACCAGAATATGAAGGTCAAATTCAAACCGCATGAGCCGGAGTTTGAAGCCTGCCATGAGTTCGGCAAAGCCTATGCTGAACGAATGATAGAGATGTATCAGCTGAGCTGCAATCTTTAGGGAGAGAACCCCGCTGCAGCAACAATCCTTCGATTTGAAAGGTAACTGAAGGGGGCTGGGAAACCAGCCCCCTTCAGCGTTTTAACGGAATATAATATTGCGAACAAGCGGTTTTTCGGGCGGGCACTCAAGTGCGCGATTGAGCTTTTCAAGGATGGATGGCTTCCGGTAGTTCAATTCCATTCTCCAAGTGGAGCTCCGTACGCGAACAACGATAGTCCCCTCTGTAAACCGCTCTACAGTGGTCACCGAAGCCACAGCTTCGCCTACAACGGTGCTCCATATTCCGAGGGCGTTGAACTGCGCAAAAGCCTCACGAAGACCGAGACTCAGGTACATATCGCCAGCGATGGAGGAAAATTTTTTTGGGCTTCTCGTTCGTGACACGGTTATGTTTCTGAATTCTGAGTTGACGAGGTGGTCTGGAGATAGTGGAGGGCACAAGAGCCGCCGCCGACAGGACTTTCTTTCAATTCAGCTGAGGAAATCAGCGCCTGACCGCATCCCTCAAGCATATCGAGAACGGCTACGGTCCGTTTCCCGTCAAGCTCACTAAAAATGTCGTCCAGAAGGCATATTGGGCTTTCCCCGATTTTCTCATTGAAATAACGGAACAGGGCGAGTTTCAGGCTGATGAGAAATGTTCTTTGCTGCCCTTGGGAAGTAAAGCGTTTGCTCTCCCGTCCATCTAAAAGAAAGAGCAGTTCATCGCGATGCGGTCCCGACAGGGTCTGTCCCCGCAACCTCTCCTGCCGTTCATTACCCTGAAACCTCTCAAGAAAACGCTCTCGAAGCTCGCTTTCAGGAACATCCTCCTGCAGCTTCCCTATGGTTGAGCGATACTCGATTGCAGGGGTTTCCCCGCCTGAAAGCTCCCGGTGAAGGGACTCAACGAAAGGGAAGAAATCAGCAAGAAAACGGATTCTTGCGGCTGTTACCGATGCTGCAGCGAAAGCGAGATTTTCACTCCAGATCGCAAGCATTGAGGTATCTCCTCGGGAGTTTTGCGACAGTTGCAAAAGCAGTGCATTTCTCTGCTGGAGTATCCGTCTGTAGACCAGCAGATTATCCAGATACCGTCTGTCTGACTGACAGACTGCATTGTCGAGAAAGCGGCGGCGTTCACCCGGAGGGCCGCTGATAATAACAATTTCAGAAGGAGCAAATGAAATGCAGGGTATCTGGCCTATATGAAGAGAAAAAGGCTTTACCTCATTACCATCTACCTGCAGTTTCTTTCCATTCTCTTTTGAATAAGAGACCCGCACAGTTGTCTCTTTTCGGGAAGAGGATTCAAATAGTGCGGTAAGAAGAAAATAATCGGCTGAAAAAGAGAGGCATTCGCCGTCAGAAGCGGTTATAAAACCCTTTGTCAAAGCACAATAATGCGCAGCTTCAAGTATTGATGTTTTGCCGGATCCATTGTGGCCATAAATCAGATTGATTCCCTCTTCAGGCTCAAAAAAGAACGAACGGTGGTTCCGAAAATTCTCCAACTGTATGCTGCGCAGCCTCAATAATAACCCTCTCGTTAAAGCAGCACATCCTTCTCCTGAAAACCTTCCAGATGTGCCTGCGTGGTTTCAGTTCTCAATTATTGATACGGACCGGCATAACAAGGATGATGAGCCTGTCGCTCTTCTCTTCAGTATTGGGACAGAAAATAACAGCAGTCGTCGGGCTTTTCAATTCAATACTGACCTCGTTTTCATCAAGGTGAGCAAGTGCTGCTTCGAGAAAACGGGAATTGAATCCAATGGAAATATCCTCACCCGTGTAACTGCATGCAAGCTCCTCAACAGCCGATTCCCCCTCATTGGTGTTTTCAGCCATAATTTTAAGCACTTGACCCTCAATCTGAACCTTCACATCACCTATGCTTGAAAATCTCCCCACCCTTTTGATGGAATCATAAATAACAGCACGATTGATGACCAGATGCTTGTCATGCTCAACAGGAATGACAGCCTCGTAATTAGGATAGGGTTCAATGATCAGCGCAGCATCAAGCACTATGCTACCACAATTGAATCGTACAAACTTCCTCTCACTCTCAATACTCATTCGTACCGTTTCAGTCTGAGCAAGTTTCTGCAGAATGGAAAGCACTCTGGAAGGAACAACAACTTTGAGTTTTTCTGGCATGGAGATAGATGAATCTTTCCTGCATCGCACCAACCTGTGACCATCAGTTGCTATGGCCGTGAGAAGCTCACCCTCAAGCTCAAACAAAACTCCCATCATAGCTGGACGCATTCCGTCAACACTGCATGCGAAGGTTGTTTTCTGGATAATGTCGAGCATATCGCTTGTTGGCATCTCAAGAGAGATGTCATAGTTTTTTTCCTGCTTTTCGGGTTTCGCCTCAAAAAGGCAGGGCATTCTGTAGCGGCCTTTGTCGGTTGTGATATCAACTCTTCCATGCTCAGTGGCTTCCTGTCGTTCAATTGAGAATGTAACTGAGGTGTCGTACATGCTCCTTAGAAACTCCTGAAGTGCTCGAGCCCTAATGCCAATATTACCGCTGTCGGATGTTTCCACTTCACTGCGTGCGGTAATGGAAACTTCACCGTCTGAAGCAAAAAAAGTGAGTGTGCCGGATTCAATTGAGAGATGGATGTTCTCAAAACGCTGATCAATTGATTTTGCAGGTATAGCCTGGGCAACTTTACCGACTGCATCCTGCAGCTGCTTGATAGAGGAGGTCAATTTCATCTGGTCCAACATTTACAGTTTTATGATTTGATAAATAAGGATTATTGTTGCTGTAGAGAGTGTTGATATGTTGACAACATCGTTTTAATCTTTAGTAAAGTTCTTTTTTACTTTATGATACCAGATATTCTTTTAGTTTTTTTAGTGTTGATAATCTGTTGGTAGAGTGAGTTGTTTGCTGTTGGAGGATTGTTGATAGTTTTCCTCCTCTTCTTATGATGTTGACAATCTCCTCTTTATCAAGATACCACCAACACCCCACCAACACTTTATCAACAGAGCCGCTTACATTGAAATGAGCTCTATTCTCCTTCTGATTTCATTGATTCTTCCCTGATCTTCCCCCTGTGCTTCAACGCGTTTTGTAATGGTGTTGACAGCATGAATAACGGTAGAGTGGTCTCTTCCTCCAAAATGGAGCCCTATGGTCTTCAGGGATGATTCTGTAAGCTGCTTTGCAAGATACATGGCAATCTGCCGACCGGTAGCTATTTCCTTCTTCTTTGATTTGCCCTTTAGGTCGTTGGAGGTGATGGCATAAAATTCACAGATGACCTTTTCGATTGTATCAAGGTTCAGCTGTTTTGCGCTGTGGCGGATAATGTCTTTCAGTGTTATTTTTGTAAAAGAAAGGTCAATATCCTGATTGTCCAGCGACTGTGCGGCCAGCAGTTTGACGATGCATCCTTCCAACTCCCTGACATTGTCGGTAATATTGTTTGCTATAAACTCAATCACATTTTCATCAAGATCAACGCCGCTCTGAAGCAGTTTACTGAGAATGATAGCTTTTCGGGTTTCATAGTCGGGAGGCTGAATATCGGCCGAGAGTCCCCAATTGAAGCGGGAAATGAGTCGGTCTTCAATGCCCTTTATGTTTTTTATGGGGCGGTCGGCGGAAAGAATGATCTGTTTGTTGGACTGATGTAGGGTATTGAAAATATGGAATATCTCCTCCTGCGTCTTCTCCTTTCCGGAAAAGAACTGTATGTCATCGATGATAAGCACATCAATAGTGCGGTAGAAAGAGGAAAATTCCTGGATTTTTCCATTCTGGATTGCATTGACAAAATCAATAGCAAATTTTTCACTTGACACATAGAGCACTTTTGCCCCTTCCCGTTCCTGACGGACCGTGTTGCCAATGGCCTGCATCATATGGGTTTTGCCTAGCCCTACGCCGCCATAAATAACCAGCGGGTTGAATGCATTCTGGCCGGGATTCTGGGCAATAGACTTTGCCGCGGCAAAAGCAAGAGAGTTGCAGTCGCCCCGAATAAGTGTATCAAAGGTATATTTTGAGTTCAGTTGTGTTTCAAAGCGCTCAAGATCCCGTTCAAAACTTTCCGATTTTTTTTTCTCATCCTCTCCTGCCGTCACTTTTTTTCCGGGGAGCGCATTTTGGAGAGGAAGCTGTATGGTTATTGCCTGACCCTGTGATTTGTCCACCACTATTGAGTACATGAGCCTAGCCTCGGGTCCGATAATCTTCTTGAGGGCAGTGTTCAGGAATTGGGAGTAGTGCTCTTCAATCCATTCATAAAAGAAAGTGCTTGGAACCTCAATGGTCAACTCTCCGCCTGAAAGCCCCAGAGGCTTGATGGGAGAAAACCATGTCTGGAATGCAAGGGGATTAATGTGTTCCCGTATGGCCTCAAGGCAGGAATTCCAGACATGAGTTTCAGCATGACTGCTTTCCCTGCCGTCTCCCTTCTGTTGCTCCTGAACCTTTATACTGTCTGCGTTAAGCATAGAAAATCGGTAATTAAGCAGGGTCAAAAAAACCCTGCGGGGAAAACTGTCAACATATGAACCGGTTCAAGGTACTCTTTTGAAAGGATATAAAATAATCAGCGGGGATAAAAATCAGGAGGTTTTAGAGGGGGATTGCCTCACAGTAATCAACCTAATAAGTTTTTATTTAAAAACACTTTAGCCGATTTTATGAAAAAGTTGTCAACATTCGCCAGAAACTCTTTATGCGGACAGAGCGGCGGATTCGGAGGGTGAGATTTTTGTTGTCAACATTCTATCAACATTTATAGGGAGGGTGCCGATGAGTTTTAATGCTCGGGAGTTATTTGTTTATCTCCGATGATTATGGTAATTTATATGCCCTTTAATTTTGAATTTTTATTACAATCTGGTGAGGAGTCATTTGAGATGAAAAGAACCTTTCAACCTAGCAACAGAAAGCGGCGCAATAAGCATGGATTTCGGCTGAGAATGTCGACTAAGAATGGCCGCAGGATAATTAACGCCCGCAGAGCCAAAGGGCGTCATTCGCTTTCTGTCAGCAGCGACATGGGTACTGCCGGCAGATAACCTGTCCGGCTGCCGGACCCCTTGCGGGGCCGATGCAACAAACAAACAAACGCTCTTTCCGGTTTTGACAGACAGGCACCCCTACAGGCTTCCACGGCATGAGATTGTGAGGAAAAAGAAGCTGATATCGCTTCTTTTTACGGGCGGAATGAGCTTGAAGTGCAATTTCCTCCGCATGGTCTATCTTTCTCATAATGATGTCCGGGGCGGTTTTTCCTCCCCGCTGTCGGTCATGTTTGCGGTCAGTAAAAAAACGCTTCCCTCTGCAGTCATGCGCAACAGGGCAAAGCGGTTGATGCGCGAGGCATACCGCATTGAAAAGCCTCTGCTGCAGAAGCGTATTGAGGAACTTCAGGGGAAAGAGAAGGCAGGAGAGATTTCCATTGTGTTTCTGTATACTCAGAGGGGGTCGCATATTCCCCCGCTCACGGATTTCAGGTTGGAGATGAATTCAGCGCTACGGCAGATGTTGCTTGGCACTGGCCGGAGGAAGGTGTGAAGCTGGTTGATGTTCGGAAAAGAGCGGAGATGATGCAGGAGACAGACAATGGTTATAAGGAAGGTTTTTGCTGCGGTACCAATAGCGCTCATAAAATTTTACCGGGCATATATTTCGCCTCTGCTCGGCCCGTCATGCAGATTTTACCCCACCTGTTCAGCCTACGCCATTGAGGCATTCGAGAGGCATAATTTTTTCAAGGCAACCTGGTTGAGCATCTGGCGCATTCTCAGATGCAATCCTTTTTCTCGGGGCGGATTTGATCCGGTTCCTCCGGTTGAAGACGGTCAGGACGCCAACAAACAGCAGCAGTAACAATGGATAGAAATTCGGTAACGGGACTTGCTCTTATAGCCCTTATAATGATAGTCTGGCTTCAGTTTATGTCGCCGGAAAAAAAACCGCTTATCCGCGAGAGCGCAAAAAGAGTGGCACCTCTGGAGCAGGTGGCTGTTCCGGAGGCGCCCGCTCCCATTTCCGCTTCCGATGCATACGGGGCATTCGCCTCAGCCGCAAACGGGAAAGCCCGCCAGATGGTTGTGGAAAACGACCTGTTCCGGGCAACCATCTCTTCAAAAGGAGCTACCCTGACCTCGTTGGTCCTGAAGAAGCATCTTGATGGAAACCTCAAGCCTGTTCAGCTTGTTAGTAACCGGGCCGATGGTGCTCTTTCGTTGCTCTTCCTGACCAGAGAGGGGAGAAAAATCGACACCCGCGACCTCTATTTCACGGGGGGCTCCATTGATACGCTCCAAACCCTCACGGGAAAGGAGATCTACAGTGTCAGCTACCGCCTGAATGTTTCCAAAACCAGGAATATCCTGATCACCTACAGCTTTACCGGCAACAGTTATCGGGTCGGGTATGATGTGAAGCTGAACGGATTTTCCAGTGCCCTTGCAGGCAATGAGTATCAGTTGCAGTGGGACGGGGGCCTTGGTTATACTGAGAAGAACCGAGAGGATGAGGCGCACAACGCACTTGCTGGCGCATATCTCGGGGGCAGTCTTGTAAAGCTTGATGCAGCCAAAGACAATCAGTCATACCGCGAAGAGCAGTCGGGCGAGGCGAAATGGGTGGCTGTGCGCAACAAATATTTTGTGGCCGCGCTTATCCCTTCCGATCGTACCGGGGGCTTTTACATTGACGGTAGTAAAAAGGCCGGCAACGAGTTTGAGAATTACTTGGCGGCACTGAAAATGGAGGTGCCGATATCAGCCGCAACTCTCGACAACCGTTTCAGCCTCTATATGGGTCCGCTTGATTACGATACGGTAAGAGCACAGAAGGCCGATCTGGAAAAGATAATGGATTTCGGCTGGGACTGGCTGACACGGCCATTTGCAGAGCTTGTCATTCTTCCCGTTTTCAGCTGGATGAACACCTTCATAAACAACTACGGGCTGATCATCATCATTTTTGCCTTCCTCATCAAGCTGGTGACCTATCCTCTGTCGCTTGCGTCGACCAAGTCGATGAAAAAAATGGCTGCGCTTCAGCCACTGCTCAAAGAGCTGCAGGATAAGTACAAGGACAATCCAGCAAAGCTTCAGAGCGAATTGGGACGGATTTATAAGGAGGCCGGCGTCAATCCTCTGGGAGGATGCCTCCCCGTGGTGCTGCAGATGCCGCTGCTCTTTGCTATGTTCTATGTGTTCCGCTCCTCAATTGAGCTCCGTCAGCACGGATTTCTCTGGGCGCATGATCTTTCCGTTCCGGACTCCATTCTGAATCTGGGTTTCACCATCCCGATGTATGGCGACCACATTGCTTTGATGCCCATACTGATGGCGGGAACGGTGTTCGTGCAGCAGAAGATCACCCCTACGGCACAGACCAATGATCAGATGAAGATCATGCTCTACATGTTCCCGGCCATGATGCTGCTGTTTTTCAACAACATGCCTTCGGGTCTCGGTCTCTATTATCTGATGTTCAATGTGTTCAGCGTGGCCCAGCAGCTCTACATCAACTCGACCACGACGGAAGCCGACATGCCGAATGTGTCTATTGCTGCACCAACGCGGCAGAAGAAGAAAAAATCCGGCGGTGGAAAGTAGAGAGGGGTAGCGAGGATGCTTATTGAGCAGGTGGACGCGAGGTTCTTTGCTTTCCTGAACCAGCAACTGGTCCATCCGGCTGCTGATGACCTGTTTGTGTTCCTGACTAAGGCGAACCTTTCGCGGCATATTTTTGTGCTTGCCGCTCTTTTCATGCTTGTTCGTGGAGGTCGGCGCGGCATGATTGCGGTTTTTCTGGCCCTTCTGGCGGTTGGTCTTGCCGATTTCATCGCTTCGGGTATGTTTAAACCCCTTCTTGGGCGCATCCGCCCCTGTTTTGCCCTTGAGCATGTCCGTCTGCTCATTGACCAGTCACGCTCCTTTTCCTTTGCCTCTTCCCATGCAGCAAATACCGCCGCCGTGGCATCAATGGTCTGGATTTTCTTTCACCGCGGCTCACTTTCGGAACGGCTGTTTACGGTCACAATGATATGCTACGCTTTGCTGGTAGGGTATTCAAGAATTTATGTGGGAGTCCACTATCCTGGCGATGTTGCTGGCGGAATGGCAATAGGTATTTTCAGCGCCTTTATTGTGTACATGCTCTTTTCCTGGATTTTTAAAAATGCGGCCTGGCTTCGACTGCCGGCTGAAAAAGGGAGGTCGGATGGCTGAGGCCGTTTACAGAAAAGGCGATATTGTTGAACTCCTTATAACCGACATGGCGGATAAAGACGAGTGTTTCGGGAAACTTGAGTGCGGAATGGGAGTGATGGTTGGGGGCATGCTCGCCGTTGGTGATCGTGTTTCAGCCCGCATTACCCGTGTGCGCCAGCGCTATCTGAAGGCGATTGCGCTTGAGGTTCTTGAGCCCTCTCTGGACAGGACTGAGACGGTTTGCGGGGACTTCGGGATGTGCGGGGGGTGCAAGCTGATGCATATCCGTTATGACGCACAGCTGCGTTACAAGGAAAAAAAAGTTCACGACGCCCTTCTGCACATCGGTGGATTTACGGACCCTCCAATGCTTCCGGCCCTTGGGGCCCCTTCCCCGGTTCATTACCGAAACAAGATTGAGTTCTCCTGTTCGGGCAAGCGCTACCTTCGTCCTGAGGAGCTTTCAATGGATGAATTACTGAAGCCAAAAAATTTTGCTCTTGGTTTTCATGCCCCAGGCAATTTTGAAAAGGTTATTGATACCGCCCGCTGTCATCTGGCAACCGAGGAGATGAACACCGTGCTTCGGCTGAGTCGTAGTTTTGCGCTTGAAAATGGCATGGAGCCATACATGGCCCGTGAGCACACGGGATTTCTGAGGAACCTTGTTGTCCGTTCCAGTGTTAACACCGGCGAGGTGATGGTCAATATTGTCACCTCCTGGTATGACGGGGAGCTGATGGAGCGATACAGCGCACATATTCAGGCCGGCATGCAGGGGGTTTCCATGACTATTGTGAACAATGTTACCAGTCGTCGCAATACGGTGGCCACCGGTGAGCAGGAGTATACGCTCGCGGGTTCGGGTACCATTTCCGAAAAGCTCGGCCCGCTGGAATTCAGGATATCGGCAAACTCTTTTTTCCAGACCAACACGCTGCAGGCTGAGGCGCTTTACGGGCGGATTCTTGAGGCCGCGGAGCTCAAAGCGGGCGACACTGTGTACGACCTCTATTGCGGAACAGGAACCATCACCCTTTGGCTTGCCCGCCATGCTGGGCGCGCAATCGGGCTGGAGGTGATTGAAAGCGCCATTCAGGATGCCCGTTCCAATGCGGAAAGCAACGCGATCAGTAACGCACATTTTTTTCAGGCTGACCTGAAGGATCTTGCGGCAATGATGGAACAGTTTGAAGCGCACGGCCGGCCGGATGTGATTGTTACGGATCCCCCAAGGGCGGGGATGCACCCGAAGGCGCTTGCAACCATGCTGAAGCTGGGGGCGCGCCGTATAGTGTATGTAAGCTGTAATCCTGCAAGCCTTGCCCGGGACGGAAAGGAGATTGCGGCGGCGGGTTACCGGCTGATTTCAGTTGAGCCGGTTGACATGTTTCCCCATACCGCTCATATCGAGAGTGTGGCCTGTTTCGATTATTCGCCCTCTTCCCTCTCCAGTTTAGAGTAGCCGGTTGGTTCGGCCGCGTCGGCTTTTTCCTGTTCCCATAGGGTGAAACTGTCGATGTCGCCGCTGATTGAGGCCAGAACGGCCGTAATGAGGGCAAGGTCGTCGGCAAAGCCGAGGAAGGGGATGAAGTCGGCTATGGCGTCCAGCGGGGTTACAAAGTAGAGCAGCGCGGTGACGCTCATCACAATGGTTTGCCACGGTACCGCACGATACTCTTTGGACGCATAGCACTTTATCATGCGCACAAGTGGCTGGATTTTTCGGGTGAGTTCGGGAACCCTTGAGGTGCTGGTCAAAACAGTTGAACGGCTGATGGCTGAGGCAATAAGCTTCTGCAGCTTGCCCGGGTTTTTTAGGATCTGCTCTGCCCGCCCTTTTTCGGCCTCGATCTGCTCCTTCATTTTTTTCCCGCCTTGAGCAGCGTCTCCCTCTCGTTCTTTGAGAGTGAACTGTAGCCGCTTCGTGAAATTTTATCAAGTATGCGATCTATCTCCTGCTCCCTTAACCCGTTGTCCTCTTTTCCTATGGAGTGTATGGTTGCCACGCGTTTCTTTGGGCGGTCGAGCATTTTCTTCATCTGCTCCAGAGGGTTGAAGTCGCGGCGTTTGAGGGTGATGTAGATGAAGCCTATCAGCATGCCGCCGAGGTGGGCGAAGTGGGCAATGTTGCTGCCGCTGCCCATGGTTCTGCTTCCAAGTCCCGACATGAACTCAATGAGTGCGAATCCGGCTATGAAGTATTTTGCCTTGATGGGAAAGAGAAAGTAGAGGAAAATATAGCGGCCGGGAAACATCATGCCGAATGCGAGCAGTACGCCGTATATAGCTCCTGAAGCTCCAACTGTGGGGGAGAGGGTTCCCATAGTGGCCACGAGGTTGATGAGGGCCGCGCCTACTCCGCAGATGAAATAGTACCAGGTGAATTCTTTTGTCCCCCAGTAGTTTTCAATTTCAGCGCCGAACATCCAGAGGGCGAACATGTTGAAAAAGAGGTGGGTGGTGCCTCCGTGCATGAACATGTAGGTGAATGGCTGCCATATCCGGAAGTTTTCAGAGGCGGCCGGCCAGAGCGAGCCCTGAATGAAAATGAAGTTTCCGAGCGGCGTGAAGTACTGCAGCAGGAATACGGCTATGTTTGCGATGATGATTGCTTTGATTGCCGGGGGCATGAGCTGGAAGCCCCCGGGCCGGTAAGGCTGGCTGTACTGGTTCATAATACTTGGTTTGGAAAGGACGGCGTCCTCAGTCGTTCAGGGCGGCAATGCCGGGCAGTTCTTTCCCTTCCAGGAATTCAAGGCTGGCTCCTCCGCCGGTTGAGATATGGGTCATTTTGGTAGCAAGACCGGCTTTTGCAACTGCGGCTGCAGAGTCGCCCCCTCCAATGATGGTGGTCGCCCCTTTTGCTGTGGCTAAAGCCATTGCTTCGGCAATCGCCATTGTGCCTGCGGCAAAACTGTCAATTTCAAACACTCCCATGGGACCATTCCAGAGAATGGTTCGAGCTGAAAGGATTTCAGCACGGTAGGCCGCTGCGGTTATGGGGCCGATATCAAGACCCATCTCGCCTGCTGCAATCTCTTTGACCGATGTGGCGCGGAAGGGGGCGTCGGGGGAAAGTTCGGGAGCTGCTATCACATCTTCGGGCAGCATAAGCTTGATATTGCGCGCTTTAGCCTGTTCCAGAAGGCTGAGGGCGAGTTCCAGCTTGTTGTCTTCAACAAGCGAGCTGCCGGTTTCAAGCCCCATTGCTTTGAAGAAGGTGAAGACCATGGCTCCGCCTATGAGCACGGTGTCTACTTTTTTGAAGAGGTTTTCAAGAACATCGATTTTGCCTGAAATTTTGGATCCGCCGAGAATGGCGATAAAGGGCCGTTCAGGTTTTTCAAGAGCTTTTCCGAGGTACATCAGCTCTTTTTCTATCAGGTATCCGGCAACAGCCGTTTGTACGAAGTGGGTGATTCCTTCAGTTGAGGCATGGGCCCGGTGTGCCGTACCGAATGCGTCGTTGACATAGATTTCGCCAAGCGAGGCGAGCTCTTTTGCGAATTCAGGGTCGTTGGCTTCCTCCTCGGGGTGGAACCGTAGGTTTTCAAGCAGCATCACCTCTCCGTCCTGCAACGCAAGTGCGGCCTGCATAACCTCTGTGCCTATGCAGTCTTCCGCCATTGCCACCGGGGTGTCAATCAGTTCTGAAAGCTTTGCGGCCACGGGAGCAAGTGAAAAGAGAGGATTGACCTTCCCTTTCGGCCGGCCAAGGTGAGACATAAGTATAAGACGCCCGCCGTTGTCGAGAATTTTGCGGATGGAGGGCAACGCTTCCACTATCCTCTTGTCGTCGGTAATCTCCCTCTCGTCATTGAGGGGGACATTGAAATCTACGCGCATCAGTATCCGTTTGCCTTGGATGGTTATGTCCGACAAGGTCTTTTTCTGCATTGCTCACTTGGGTTGGTTGAAAAAACAAAACGCTCCGCTCTTCAGTTAAAAGTATAGGCAATATAATCAAGGGAACCGCAAAAAACCTGCTGTCCGTTCCTCCGGGGTTTCAGTTGACCCTTTACTGGCGGTTCCTGTTGGTCCGGTACTGGATTGTGTTACGGTTGTGGCCGCTGAGGGTCGAGGCAAAATAATGGCCCCCGGTTCCTGTGGCCACAAAGTAGAGGTAGCTGGTTGTGGCTGGATTGAGAACGGCGAGGATAGCTTTCGCTCCGGGGCTGCATATCGGGCCGGGCGGCAGACCGCGGTGCAGGTAGGTGTTGTAGGAAGAGTCGACTCTAAGATCTTTGTAATAGAGCTTCCGGCGCGGCCCGGGGAGGGCGTACTGTACGGTGGGGTCGGCCTGGAGCGGCATGTTCTTCTTGAGCCGGTTAAGGTAGACGCTTGCCACCAGGGGCTTTTCGCTATCAAGCGGGGTTTCAGCCTCAACAATTGAGGCTAGGGTGAGAAGTTCGTTTTCGTTCAGCCCTTTCCGTGCAGCCATACTTTTCAGGCTGTCGGTGAAGAAGCTGTCGAATTGGCGGGAGAGGAAGTCCTGGACCTCCCTCGGTGTGCTGGCCCATGGGAAGTTATAGGTTCCCGGAAAGAGCCGGCCTTCCAGCTTTCGCTGTGTGGCTTCCACGGTGAAGCTGGTTGAGTCTATGTCGAGGTGGCGGGAGATGACGCTGGCCGTGGTGGAGATGTCGAGCCCTTCGGGAATGGTGACGCGGACCTCGTCCTGGTCGTGACGGTGCAGGTACTGGAGCAGTCCGATATTGGAAAGGCCGGGCGGAATCAGGTAGCGGCCCGGCTTGATGTTGTGAAGCGAGGGAACGAACTGGCCTATCGCCATTAGTGGCCAGCGGCTTGTTACAGCGCCGTTTTTTTGCAGGTCCTTGACAATGTTGGTGAAGGGGGTTCCGCGGTGTATCAGGAGGCGGGTGGGTTTCGGAGAAGTGTTGAGTCGGGGAAAAAACATGATGACAGCAACCGCAGCGGCCAGAATGAGTATGGCGGCCCGGAGGGCATGGCGGCGCGGGTTTGGGGGTGAAGGCATAACAGAAAAGGGATGAACGGGGTTAGCTGTTCCTGCCGGAGTCGTTCAGCCTTTTCCATTTATGCTGGAACAGCCGTGTTTCTTCAATGATGCAGCGGTATATGTTTTCCAGGGTCCGGGTCTGCAGTTCAGACGATGCGCGGCCGAGAACATTGCCGAGCACCTCTTTTTCGCGTTCGGGCTGCAGCACCTGTTCTCCGATTTCGGCTTTCAGAGCGCTGATGTTTTCTGCGCAGTGCAGGCGCTCGCAGAGCAGAGCTGAAAGCTTGAGGTCGATGGCATCAATTTTTTTTCGCCAGTCATCCAGACGGATCCGGCATGCTTCCTGATTGGCGGGGTCGAGGGTCGTCATTTCTTTATTGGTTGTTGAAGGGTGAATATCTGCACAGGGAGGGTTCAGTCGCCCTGTTTCTGGGCGAAGAGGAGTTTCCACCTCTCCACGTCCTCTCCGGAAAGCTCATCACTGGAAAATTTTTTCCGGTTGCCCGCCGACTCCCCATCGTCCCCATGCTTTCTGGATGGGGACATCAAAATGGAGGCAAACACTTCGGATTTCATGCACTCTGCCCCGAAAGCCGAAGCGTATCGGCGGATTTCTTCGTCCGAACTCACAATAGTAACCATTTTTACTGTCGGGTTCAACGATTTAACATAATCAACAATCCAGCGGTCCGCACTTTTCCGGCGGGAGGTGAACACGGTGTGAAGCGGAGAGTGCGAGCAGCGGTCTCCGTGCTGTCCATCGCCATCGTAGACGAGGGTGATGGGACGAGCGTGCGCCCGCTGGTAGTGAAGGAGGCGCATTTCGAGCTTCCTCCGAAACGGCTCAAACTGGCTCGAAGGAGCGGGATGGTAGAGTGCGTGGAGAAGGTTGTAGCCGTCAACCACAATTTCCCTGTTGCGATGATTCATGGGGCCCGGGGTCAGGGTGAAAGCTGGATCGGTCAAGCTGCAGGGTGCTCTGGGGACGGGGTTGCTAAGTTTACGAATGCACACCTTATATAAAATAAGGGAATATTTTTTTTGTACATGTACTTTTAATACATTTGTATGGTGGTGAAAAATGGTAAAAAATGGGTCAGGATGGCCGGTTTCATAGGAAAAGAACGACATAGTGTCGATGACAAGGGGCGGCTGATGATTCCGGCGAGGTTTCGCCGGAAATTTGCAGACGCCGTCGATCCGAAAGGCGGAGCCATGGAACATGGCCGGTTCGGAGCGCTCTATGTGATGAAAACTTCTGATGGTTCGCTTGAGCTCTACGAGCCCTCGGTGTGGGAGGGAATGGGAAAGAGTATCTCTGCCCTGTCTGACTTCAACCCCGAAGAGCGGCTTCTTAAAACACTGATGTATGAGTGCCTTGAAATGGTCGAACTCGACCGTCAGGGCCGCGTCCCTCTTTCGCGCGAGTTTCTCGACCATGCCGGAATTTCGGGTGAGGTGGTAATTCTTGGCGCCGATACAAAAATGATTGTTTGGGAGCCGGAGAGGCTTCGCGGTATTGTTGAGAGAAGCAGCGGGCGGTTCACCACACTTGCGGGACGGTATTTCTGATGGGCGGCCCGGAGAGCAGTTACCACGAGCCGGTTCTTGCCGGGGAGTCGGTTGCCCTGCTGGTTCATGGGCCCGGCCTCTATCTGGATGGAACGCTGGGAGGTGGCGGCCATTCACTGGCCATTCTCCGTGAGCTTGAGCGCTCAGGTTGGTTGGAGAGTTCGCTCCTTGTGGGGATTGACCAGGACGATGATGCGCTGCAGGAGGCCGGGGTGCGGCTTGCCGGGTATCGGGGGCATGCGGTTGCCGTCAAGGGAAATTTCCGCGACATTGCCGTACTGACGGCGCGCGAGGTGGCATTGAGGGGGATGGAGCCGAAAGCGGCCGGCATTCTGCTGGATCTCGGGGTCTCCTCCCATCAGCTGGATGTTCCTGTTCGCGGGTTCAGTTACATGCAGCCGGGCCCTCTTGACATGCGCATGGACAGCGGGGCGCCAGGGACGGCAGCCGACATTCTCAACAGTGTTCCGGAGGCTGAACTGGCTGCAATTTTTTTCAGGTATGGCGAGGAGCCTCTAAGCCGGATGATTGCCCGTGCGGTGTGTGTCCGAAGGGTTGAGAAGGGCCCTTTCCTCACAACAGACGAGCTTGCTGATGCGGTGCGCAGCGTTGTGTTTGGACGGGAGCGGGTGATGAAGGCTCTTTCCCGCGTGTTTCAGGCGCTGAGGATTGCGGTGAACCATGAGTTGGAGGTTCTTGAAAGAGCGCTCGAGGACGCGGTGGCGTTGCTCGGGCCCAAAGGGCGCATGGCGGTCATCAGTTATCACTCACTTGAAGACAGGATGGTAAAGAGGTTTTTTTCTTCTCTGACGACGGCCGACTGGGGGCCGAAAGGTGTGGGGTTGCGGGAGCCTGTGATGCCGGCAGAGGCAATAGCGGTTACCCGAAAACCAGTCTGTGCGGGTGCCCAGGAGGTTGCCCGGAATCCTCGGGCCAGAAGTGCAAAACTCAGGGTTATTGAAAAAAAGGAGGGGGCCGATGAATAGCAGTTTCAGTGTGAGCTCCATGTTCACAAGAACCAGTCACTTTTTTCGTGGTTCCGGGCCGGGTGCTCCGGCTGTAGAGGTTCCCTTCCTGAGAGGGACTCATGTTGGGCAAGGGCCTTCGCTTCAGGCGCCTTTTTCCGAAGAGGCTGAGGATGAAAGAGCTTCTCCCCGGAATGGGGCGAGGTTTGATTTCAGCAGTCTCCTCCAGCTACGCTCGTTTGTCGTTCTGCTGCTTGTCACCGTACTCGCGCTGTTTCAGATCAACAATATTCTTGCTATACAGAACCTTTCGGCGCGCAATGACCGTCTTCGCAGCACTATCCGCCTCACAGAGAGTGTACTTGCCTCGCAGGAACTTAAGGTGCGGGAACTACAGAGCATACACAGCCTTACGGAGGTTGCGGGAGGGCTTGGCCTTGCCCCTTCATCGGAGCCTCCTGTTGAACTTGAACCCTGACTTCGGGCCAGACTACTACTGAAAGAGACCCTCATGCATGACGAACCGAACACCACCGGCACCAATGAGCGCCTGTTTGCCCGCAGGATAGGGGGCGTTGTGCTTGGATTCGCCGTTTTTATGGTAGCTCTGGTCGGAATGCTCTTTAATATTCAGATTATTGAAGGCAAAGGGTACCAGAATAAGGCGGCGAAGCAGTATGAACGGGTCGTTTCGAGCAGGGCCAGTAGGGGCGACATTCTTGACCGCCATGGACGGATGCTTGCTGAAAGCATTGAGTCCGTATCGTTTTATGCCGACCCGAGGGTTGTTCGCCGGACCCCGCTCTTCGACGAAAAGGGCCGTCCTTCAATCAATCCCCGCACGAGGAAGCAGAGAACTTTCGACAACTCTTCCCACATTGCCTCGCTCTGTGCCCGTCATCTTGGTGGCAGTCGCCAGTCGTACCTGAATGAGCTGAGGCGGAAGCGCGGGATGGCGGTTCTGGGGCGGAAGATTCCTATTGCCAAGGCAATGGCGCTGATGGATGAGAAGATCCCGGGATTCTGGTTCGACCGCGAACATCAGCGGTATTACCTGAATGTGGCGGCACAGCTCATAGGGGTCACCAACAGCCGGAACCATGGCCAAAGCGGGCTGGAGCTGCAGCTTGAGGGTGATCTCCGCGGCCGTGACGGCACAACGGTCTATCAGAGGACGGCTACGGGCGAGAAGTATCCCGCCCCCGATGCGCGCCAGCATGCAGCCCTCAAGGGGAATACGGTGGAGCTGACCATTGATGGCGATATCCAGAGTGTTGTTGAGGACGAACTGGCCAAAATCGTGACGAAGTATAATGCGGTTGCTGCAACGGGCATTGTAATGGAGGTGAAAACTGGCGAGATTCTTGCCATGGCCAACAGCCCTACATTCAACTTGAACAACCGTTCAACATGGACGGCGGAAAAAGCGCGCAACCGCTCGGTTGCGGACAGCTTCGAGCCGGGCTCAACCTTCAAGATAGTTATGGCTGCTGCCGCTACCGACGAATTGGGCAGGAAGGCTGAAGACAGGGTGTTTGCCCATAACGGAGTCATGCCGGTGTACAATCGATACATCAGGGACCATGAGCCTTACGGGGATATTTCCTTTCAGGAGGCGATTATGTATTCAAGTAATATTGTGGCGGCTGAAACCGCAATGGCGGTGGGAGGTGAGAAATTTTATGAATATGTCCGTCGCTTCGGCTTCGGCTCGAAAACAGGTGTTGGGCTGATAGGAGAGCTTCCCGGCATGGTGAAGCCCCTGAAAGACTGGAGCGGAACAACCCTTCCCTGGATGGGATATGGGTATGAGGTGATGACGACGCCACTTCAGATTCTGCAGGCTTATGCTGCAGTTGCCAACGGGGGTGAAATGATGCGCCCGATGATTGTCAGAAGGGTGAGGGAACCGGACGGCCGGGTTGTGCGTGAGAACAGTCCGGAAGTGGTCCGTCGGGTTATTTCGGGGAGGAGTGCGGACTATCTCAGCCGTGAGTATTTCCGGGCGGTGGTTGATAGCGGAACGGCTGTTTCTGCGGCAATAAAGGGGATAAGTGTTGCGGGAAAAACCGGCACGGCCCAGCGGGCGAAGGACGGCAACTACAGGACCAGGGTCTATGTGTCGTCGTTTGTGGGCTATTTCCCCGTAGAGGATCCCCGTTATGCAATTATCGTGCTTGTTGAAGATCCAAAGCCGGCGTATTATGCCTCCACTGTTGCCGCCCCCTCGTTTTCCTCCATTGCTTCAAGGATGATAGCCTGTTCAGGGGAGCTTCAGAAAAACCTTTCCATGCATTCGGCCGAGCAGGAGGCGCTCCGTTCCATAACAACGGTTGCTGTTCCCGAGCTGGCAGGCCTTAGGGTAGATGAAGCAAAGCGGCTTCTGCGGTGGCTTGGGCTGAGGATGGAAATTTCTGGAGAGAGGAAGGGGTTTGTTGCGGCGCAGAATGTTGCACCCGGCAGTCGGGTAGAAAAGAAAAGAACCATAACGGTTACCGTTGCAGAGACGAATATGGAGAGGAGGTAGATGTGAACGATTCGCTTCCCATTCCGCGCCTTCTTGAGGCGCTCACCGGGGCCCAAACCCTTGCTGGCGAATCCTGCGGGGGCGTTGTGTCGATGGTTTCCAGCGATTCGCGGGAGACTCTGCCTGGCGGGCTTTTTGTTGCAATCAGGGGGTTTCTGGTCGATGGGCACAATTTTGTGGCTGACGCCCTCCGTCGGGGAGCTGGGGCTGTTATATGTGAGGATTTCCCAAAAGGGGAAGTACCCTCGGGGGTCTGCTTTATAAGGGTTCTCGACGCACGGCGGGCACTTGCCGAGGCAGCCTTCGCATTCTATGGCGGGGCGCCCGAGCAGCTTGCTGTCATAGGGGTGACTGGTACAAACGGCAAGACGACAACGGCCATGCTGATTGCCGCCATGCTCAACCGGAATGGTATCCGCTGCGGCTATATCGGGACGGGTCGGGCAGTGATTGGAGATGAGGAGATTCCTCTGGAGAGGACCACTCCCGAGGCCCATGGACTGCACCGGCTTTTGAGGAGAATGGTTGACGCGGGGTGCCGCGCCGTTTCTATGGAGGTGTCGTCGCATGCACTCATGCTTCAGCGGGTTCACTCTGTCCGTTTCAGGGTGGCGGTGTTCACCAACCTGACGGCTGAGCATCTTGATTTTCACGGCTCAATGGAAGAGTATGCCGAAGCCAAGCGGCGCCTGTTCCGGCAGCTTCTTCCGGGTGGCAGGGCGGTTTTCAATATGGACGACCCCCGTGCCCCCTTTATGGCTGAAGGAATCCCGTCGGAGTCGTGCAGCGGGTGCTCTCTTTCCGGTTCGCCGGACGGGCCGCATGAGACGCATGGGGAGCTCTGCCGGGATTGGTTCCGGGCGGAGGTGCTCAGCGAGGATGCTGAGTCCTCGCGCCTGCGGCTTTCATTCCCTGATGGAGAGTTTAAGGGGGGGCTTCGGATTCCGGGAAGATTTAATGTGATGAATGCGCTTCTTGCCACGGCGGCCTGCCACGCAATGGGGGTTCCGGGTGGGTCCGCTGCCGCCAGCCTCACTCTCCTTCCGCCGGTGGAGGGACGCATGGAACGGGTAGACGGAGGGCCGGGCCGTGTCAGGGCGATTGTTGATTATGCCCATACTCCCGATGCTCTTCTGCGGGTTCTCGACACGCTTGCCCAGTTGAAGCCGGCGGGCGGGCGTCTCGGGGTTGTTTTTGGGTGCGGAGGCGACCGGGACGCTTCAAAGCGGCCTGAAATGGGACGAATTGCGGAGGAGAGGGCGGACATGGTCATTCTTACTTCCGACAACCCGAGAGGTGAGGATCCGGAAAGGATTCTTGACGATATTGAGCGGGGAATGAGCGGCCGCCGGTACCGTCGCATTACTGATCGGGGGGAGGCTATTGGAGCGGCTGTCGGAGAGCTTGGGGAGAGCGATATTCTTCTTGTGGCCGGTAAAGGAAGAGAATTATATCAGGAGAGTATGGGAAAGCGGGTGTTTTTTTCGGATCGGGAGTTTTTGCTCAAGTCCATGAGGGCGGAAGGCGGCGTGCCCTCAGTCGGTGGGGAGGGAGTATGAAAGGGGTTCTTTCATTGGCGGATTTCAGGCGGTGCGGCGAGCTGGTTGTGAATCCCGGGGCGCCCATGCCTGTGGAAGTGGCGGACCCTGCAGTCAGTATCGATTCCCGTAAAGTGGAAGAGGGGGGGATTTTTGTGGCCCTGACAGGCGAGCGGATGGACGGGCACCGCTTCGTTGAAGATGTCTTTCGGCGGGGAGCCTTGCTTGCTGTCGTCTCGCGCGAGTGGTTCGAGGCTTCCGGCTCTCCCCTTCCCCCTCCCAGGCGGGGAATTCTTGTTGTTCGGGATACCGTTCTGGGGTTGCAACAGCTGGCAACCATCTACAGGGAGTCGTTCGGGATTCCAGTGGTTGGCGTCGGAGGCAGCAACGGGAAAACCACGACCAAGGAGATGCTTGGTGCGGTTCTCTCCACAGCGTTCCGGGTCCATATGAGCTACGCAAACCTCAACAATCATCTCGGCGTTCCCCTGACGCTTCTTTCCATGAGGCAGGATACCGAGATTGCCGTCGTGGAGATGGGAATCAACCATCCTGGAGAGATGGAGCTATTAGCCTCAATTGCACGGCCGACGCATGGCCTGTTGACCAATATTGGCCATGAACATCTTGAGTTTCTTGTGGATCTTGACGGGGTCAAGAGGGCTGAGCGGACGCTCTTCTCATTTCTTGATGAATCCGGCGGAATTATTTTTGTCAATAATGATGACCCGCGCCTTTGCGACGCTGCTGTTGACCCCCGCCGTCACATTCTCTACGGGATGAATGACGGGGGCGGGTGCCAGTTCCGGGCTGGGGCAGTCAGTGTGCTGGCAGACGGCGCGCTGAAGTTTACGCTTCATTTCCCGCGGGGCGATGAGGAGATACGGCTGAACTTTACGGGGCGGCACAATGCGCTGAATGCTTTGGCGGCCGCAACGGTGGGAATGTTTTTTGGCATTGAGCTTCCCGATATACGCCGCGGCCTTGAGGGGCTGCTGCCCCAAGAGGGGTGGAAGCGGCTTGAGGTGGTTTCTGCCGGAGGGATTACCATTCTGAATGATACCTACAATGCCAATCCCGACTCAATGCGACTTGCTATTGACGCTCTTATTGATATTCCCTGCCGAGGACGGCGCCTAGCGGTCATTGGCGACATGCTTGAGCTTGGGAGTGCGGGCCCTAGTGAGCACGCAGCAACCGGGAGATATCTCGCCGGAAGGAATGTGGATGTGATTTTTTCTTTTGGCGATCTTGCCGGGAGCGTCTGCCGCCTGAACCCTGAGCGCTGCCGCGGTCATTTCACCAGCCGCGAAAAACTTTTCGATGCAGTTTCCGCTGAACTTGGGGAGGGTGATGCGGTTCTGTTCAAAGGGTCGCGTGGTATGAAGCTTGAAGAGACGGTTGCGGCAATTCTGGCCGCCAGAACAACAAATAGCTGACTGAAGCACTATGCTCTATTATCTGCTTAAGTATATCAATGAGGTGTTTGATCCTCCCGGGCTTGGCGTCATTGAGTACCTCACATTCCGGGCAAGCGCGGCCGCCATTACGGCGCTTCTCATCACCCTTGTTGCCGGCCCCTGGTTTATTTCCCAAGTCAGGGTGCGCTTCATTGAACCGGTGAAGGAGGAGGCTCCGCCGGAACACCGGAACAAGAATCTGCCGACCATGGGAGGGCTGCTCATCATCATTTCGGTCGAAATTTCGGTGCTCCTGTGGTCGAAGTTCACCGATCCCCATGTCTGGCTTATCATGCTTGCCCTTCTGTGGATGGGTGCCATCGGCTTCATTGACGACTACAGCAAGGTGGTGCTTAAGGTGAAAGGGGGGCTTTCGGCGCGCTGGAAGCTGATCGGCCAGATTTCCCTCGGTCTCGTTGTGGGCATCTACACCTCGGTGGACCCTTTATTTTCGGTGCTTATGAGGGAGACCGCGGTTCCGTTTTTCAAACACCTGACCATTGATTACGGCGTCTTTTATATTCCTGTGGTCATTTTTATAATTACCGCGATCTCCAATGCGGTCAATCTTACGGATGGACTGGACGGGCTGGCTGCTGGAAGTTCCGCTATCGTCATTTTTGGCCTTGGTGGATTCGCCTACTTGGCTGGAAACGCCGTCTATGCTTCTTATCTGAGCATTCCTTTCATTCCTGGTGGCGGCGAAATTGCCGTTGTCTGCATGGCAATTACCATGGCCTGTGTCGGGTTTCTGTGGTTCAATGCCAATCCGGCCGAAATCATTATGGGCGATACCGGTTCGCTTGCCCTTGGTAGCGCCATTGCTGTGACCGCCCTGCTTATCAAGCAGGAGCTTCTTCTGCCGGTGCTCGGGGGTGTTTTTTTTCTTGAGACGATTTCGGTGTCCGTACAGGTACTCTATTTCAAGTATACCCGGATGCGCTTCGGCGAGGGTCGCCGGATTTTTCTGATGGCGCCGCTGCATCATCATTTCCAACTCAAGGGGTGGGCGGAACAGAAAATCGTGATACGGTTCTGGATTATCACCATCCTCCTTTTTCTCACCAGCCTTATGACGCTCAAACTCAGATGAAAGGACAGTGTGTATCGGGGGCAAGGGTATCGGTTATCGGTGCCGGAAGAAGCGGGATGGCCGCGGCCATGCTGCTCGCCCGCAACGGAGCTTCGGCGCTGCTCAGCGAGCTTGGCCCTCTGGCTGGGGAGGAGGTCGAGCGGCTTCGTCGGTGCGGTGTTGCCGTGGAGTCCGGCGGCCATTCAGAGCGGGCTCTCAATGTTGATTTTTCGGTTGTCAGCCCAGGTATTCCGCCTTCTGCTCCGGCGTTGAAAGAGCTTGAGGGAAGAGGTATTCCGCTTTACAGCGAGATTGAGGTTGCCTCCTGGTTCTGCCGTGCGAAGATAGTGGGGATTACCGGTACTGACGGCAAAACAACCACGGCAACGCTTGTGCATGAAATTGCGGAAGCCGAAGGAAGGCTTCGGGGAAGAGGAGCCTGGAGTGTGGGAAACATCGGTGTGCCGTTTTCCGCCATGGTTGAGAACATGAAGGAGGGGGACGCTGCGATTGTGGAGTTGAGCAGTTACCAGCTTGAGCTGTGCGTCTCCTTTCGTCCCGATGTGGCGGTTCTTACCAATATTACGCCCGACCATCTCGGCCGTTACGGCGGGAGCATGCAACGATATGCTGAAGCAAAGTTTCGGATCTGTATGAACCAGAAAGAGGGAGATACCCTTATATACAATGCTGACGATCCTTTCCTTGAGGAGCATTTCGGCGGGGGCGCCTTCCCTTTCAGGAGAGTCCCCTTCTCTCTTCAGGAGCAGCCTTCGGCCGCTGTGCTCGAGGGCGGGGTGTTTCTTCGTGATGGAGAAATAGTGGTTGCGGGTGAAGGCAAAGGGCGCGGGGTCGTAAGGACGGAGGAATTCCTGAAAAACAGTTTCAGGGGGCGCCATAATATATATAATGCCCTTGCGGCGGTTGCCGTGTCCGGTGCTCTCGGTATCGGAGATGGGGTTGTACTGGATGCGCTCCGGGCGTTTGAGGGCGTTCGGCACCGGCAGCAGTTTGTCCGCCATCTGGGCGGCTCCGACTGGATCAACGATTCGAAGGCGACCAATGTCAATGCCATGCGCCAGGCTCTTGAGGCTGTGCCGGGCAAGATTGTGCTGATTGCCGGTGGTCGCGACAAGGGCAATGATTACGGCTCTTTACTTCCACTGGCGGCCGACAAAGTGGAGCTGCTACTGGCTGTTGGGGAGTCGCGCCCGCTGCTTTCTGCCGCTTTCAATGGGGTTGTCAGGGTTCAGGAGGTCGGTTCGCTTGAGGAGGCGGTGGCGCTTGCCCGTTCCTTTGCGGGAGAGGGCCGGACGGTGCTTTTTTCTCCCGGATGCGCAAGTTTCGATATGTTCGGAAATTTTGAAGAGCGCGGAGAGCACTTTATACAATGCGTCAACAGTATGGAGGAGTGATGGATCCCCTCTCCACTTCTCGGGGCGGCGCGATTGCCGGCAAGATGCTGCTCCTCATTGTTGCGATACTGATGTGCATAGGGGTGGTTGTGGTTTACAGCAGCGGAGCGGGATGGGCTCAAACCAAGTTCTCCAACCGTGAGTACTTCCTCTACCGCCATCTGGTTTTTACTGTTGCAGGCATCGGCGTGGTGCTTGGTGTTTCCCGTCTGGATTACCATGTTTTCCGGAAAATCAGCAAGATTCTTCTGATTGCAAGCCTTGGCATTCTCACGCTTCTGCTCTTGCTGAAGTTGGTGGGTGTTATCCATGGTGCCGCCCGGTGGATAGGGGTTGGCCCGGTGAAGTTCCAGGCATCAGATCTTGCTAAATATGCCCTCATATTCCATATTTCCCGACTACTTGAGGAGAAGCAAAGCCACATTCGCGATCTGACCACAAGCTTTGTGCCTATGATGGCGCTTGTTTTGGCAGTTGTTGTTCTTGTTGCTCTGGAGCCGAATTTCAGTACGGCTTCGCTGATTGGCATCATAGGGTTGACAATGATGTTCATTGGCGGGGTGAGTCTTCGCCATATCTGGACGACGCTGCTTTCGGTGGTGCCGTTTGCCATCATCTATGCCATGATTGCTCCATACAGGATGGCCCGGTTGACGGCGTTTTTCACTTCCGATGAGAAAAAGCTGAGCTATCAGGTGGTTCAGGCGCTCATAGGACTGGGAAACGGCGGGCTTCAGGGTCTTGGCATGGGTGAGAGTAAGCAGCGGGAACTCTATCTGCCGCTTTCCTATAATGATTTTGTTTTTGTGGTCATAGGCGAGGAGTATGGATTTATCGGGGCGGTTACGGTGCTGTTACTCTTTGCCGGCCTCTTGGTCTGTGGTATTATTATTGCCAAAAATGCCCCGGATGCTTTTGGGCGATATGTCGCGTCCGGTATTTCGGTAGCCATTGCGCTTTTTGCCTTCATCAATATTGCGGTTGCCTGCCACCTAATTCCAACCACCGGCGTGGCGCTTCCCTTTATCAGTTACGGAGGGACGGCGCTTCTGGCTAATTCTCTGGGCATCGGGATTCTCGTCAGTATTTCAGGCCACAGAAAACGGATGATGATGCAGGGGTTGGAGAAACGGGAATTATGAAGGTTCTGTTTGCAGGCGGGGGAACGGGAGGCCATCTCTATCCGGCCGTGGCCATGGCCCAGGAGCTGCAGCGGATGGTGCCCGGCGTCGGCATACTCTTTGCCGGTACCTCTCGGGGCATTGAAGCCCGAGAGATTCCCAGGCTTGGATACCGCCTCCACCTCCTTGAGGTGCGTGGCCTTAAACGGGGACGAAGCCTGAAAGATATGGCATCAAATATCGGTGTTGTCGCTGATTTTATTGGCGCTCTTGCCGGAGCGGTAGCGCTTGTGGGTAAGGAGCGCCCCGATGTTGTTGTGGGAACAGGGGGATTCGTCAGTGCGCCGGTGCTTTTTGCCGCCCAGCTGCTCGGCAGAAAGACGCTGATTCAGGAGCAGAACGCTTTCCCTGGCGTTACGACACGGCTTCTTTCAGCTCTGGCCAGCGAGGTGCAGCTTTCCTTTGAGGAGGCGGGACGGTATCTGCCGAAAAAAAAAGGAGTCATGATATCGGGCAATCCCGCCCGTTCGTTTGAGCTGGTGGACGCAGCTGCTGCCCGGGAGCATTTCGGTCTTGACCCCTCCCGCCCGACGCTTCTGGTGTTCGGCGGCAGCCGCGGCGCCCGTTCCATAAACAATGCGGTGCTTCGGAATCGTGAGCTGTTCGGGAGAGCAGCCAATATCCTCTGGCAGACCGGATCACTCGACTTTGAGCGGATAAGTGACGCCTGCACCCCCTCAAGGCATCTACAGGTGGTTCCTTATATTGAGAATATGGGGATAGCATACAGCGCCACAGATCTGGTGCTCTGCAGGGCGGGAGCCTCAAGCATTGCGGAGCTGACCAATCTTGGCAAGCCCTCGGTGCTCGTACCCTATCCCTTCGCAACGGGCGACCATCAACGCCATAATGCGCGCTCTCTTTTGCATTCCGGGGCAGCAGCGGTTATTGAGGATTCCGTTCTCGAGTCCCCAGAGTCGGCCGCCACTATCATGGAGCTTCTTCATGACAGTACAGGCAGAAGCGCTATGGGAAAAGCGGCAAGGGCTCTCGGGGTTCCCGATGCAGCCCACCGTCTGGCCCTACGGATTATCAGTCTTGCAGGAACAAAACAAGGGAGTTGAGCGCAATGGAGCTGGGAAAGACAAAACGGGTGCATATCGTCGGTATCGGTGGCGCAGGAATGAGCGCCATAGCCGAACTGCTGCTGAAGTCGGGGTTTGGGGTTTCGGGCTCCGATCTTTCCGCAGGCGAAGTTACCGAAAAGCTTACGGCGCATGGTGCTACCATTTATCTGGGGCATCAGGCATCCCAGGTTGAGGCGTGTGATGTTGTGGTCTACTCTTCTGCGGTGAAGCCGGAGGATAATGTTGAAATAGCTGCGGCAATGCAGGCGGGGATTCCTGTTGTAAAGCGGGATGAAATGCTTGGCGAACTGATGCGTTACAAGTCCGGCATTTGCGTTGCCGGCACCCATGGCAAAACAACGACTACGGCCATGGTGGCCACCATGCTCATTGAGGCGGGAGAATCGCCGACGGTGATGATAGGGGGGATTTCCGACTACCTGAAAGGAAGTACCGTTGTTGGCTCGGGAAAGTACATGGTTATTGAGGCTGACGAGTTTGATCGTGCATTTCTGAAGCTCACGCCCACTATTGCCGTACTCAACAGCCTTGAGGCCGAACATATGGATACCTATGGCACGCTTGATGAGCTGAAAGAAGCGTTTATTTCCTTTGCCAACAAGGTGCCCTTTTATGGTCGGGTGATCTGCTGCGTTGACTGGCCGGAAATTCGCAGGATCATCGGCTCCCTCAACCGCCTCTACACCACTTTCGGTATTGACGAGCCCGCCGATGTTTCAGCCACAGACATTGTGATGACCGACGGGAGGACAACTTTTACCGTGCATGCTTTCGGCGAGAGCTACCCGGGAGTTACCATTGCCGTGCCGGGGAGGCACAATGTGCAGAATGCCCTTGCGGCTTTTGCGACCGGCCTTGAGCTTGGTCTTGACCCGGCGAAGCTTGTCCATGGGCTTGGTCGATATAGCGGTATGCGCCGGAGGTTCCAGATAAAGTACAGCAACGGACGGGGACTTATGGTTGTGGATGATTATGCGCACCACCCCTCGGAAGTAAAAGCTACGGTCAAGGCGGCCAGAAACGGATGGCCTTCGGCGCGCATTGTCGCCGTTTTTCAGCCGCACCTGTTCTCCCGCACCCGCGAGTTTGCGGCCGAGTATGGCTGGGCGCTCTCGCGTGCCGATATGGTTTATGTGGCGGACATCTATCCTTCGAGGGAAAAAGCGGAGGATTTTCCCGGAATGGATTCTGGAATGGTGGCGGTTGCCGTTACGAAGGCTGGAGGGAAGCATGTTCTTCATGCGCCCGATTCCCGGGAACTGAAGCGGTTGCTTCTTGAAGAGGCTGCCGGTTCGGGGCCGGAGGGTATGATACTGCTTTTTATGGGGGCTGGCGACATTACTGCCATGGCTGCAGATGTTGCTGACTGTTCCGGAAAAGAAAATTCTTGATGTTTTTTGTGATATGTTGGAATAAAACCGAAACGGCTGTTTCTTATGGGTGATTCCGCGGGGTCAGGGCTCTCTGCCGGTGGCGGATGGAAGGCTTTTCTGCTGGTGTTCTTTCCTGTCATGCTGGTACTTGCCTGGCTCTCAATCGGCGCTGCAGAGTGGCAGAAAGATGTACGGATCCGTAGCGTTTCAGTGGACGGGGCGGAGCTTGTGTCATCCGCGGCGGTTGGAAAGGGTCTTCAGGGATTGATCGGAAAAAACATCAGGGAAGTTGATACAGAGGGTGTGGAGAAACGGGTTTCCGGAATTGCCTGGGTGAAGCAGGTCAGGGTGGGATGGGAGCTGAACGGGGTTCTCCGTGTTGTTGTAGTGGAGCGGGTTCCTCTGGCTGAGGTTTTTTTTGAGGGGGGGCGATTCGTGATGGACACCGAAGGAGTGCTTCTGCCTCCGCCCGCAGGGTTCGGGACGCGGGTTCAGGGTCTGGTGAGGGTTTCAGGTTTTCCTTCAACCTCTTTGAGGGAGAAGGGGTTCCTTCGAGTTGATGGGGAGAGCCTTGCTCTTGTCAAGGGTTTTTCAGAGGCGATGTTCGGGGTTCCAGAAGCGGCCATTCTTGTTCGTGAACTCCATCTCGAAAGGGCAAACGGGAGCTGGTTTTCGGTTGCTGGCGACCCGGCCCGGTTTATTGTTGGCAATGACGGGGACTTCAAGGAAAAGTTGAAAAAATTCGGGATATTCTGGCAGTTGGTCATATCCAAAAAAGGGTATGGTTGCTACAGGTCGGTGGATCTGCGGTTTAGAGACAGAGTGTTTGCTATAGATGCAGTTGCTGAGCCGTAAATAGAGCGGGTCAAATGGGAAAATTCATGCATGGAAGAGAATAATGCCTACTAACGATATTGCGATTGGTCTTGACATAGGAACAACCAAGGTATGTGTTGTTGTTGCCGAACGCGACGGCCGCGGTCAGCTCAATCTTCTCGGCAAGGGCCATGCGGACTCGGAGGGGCTGCAGCGTGCAACGGTCGTCAATGTTCAGAGGACGGTTGAAGCCATCAGGGAGGCCGTTGCTGATGCCGAGCAGGAGTCGTCCATTACGGTTGGTCCTGTCAATGTTGGTATTTCGGGAACCCATGTGCACTGCATCACAAGCGATGCGGAAATCAGCATCAACCAGACCGGACTTGTTTCCGAGTCGGATGTGCGGCGCTTCCTGCAGAAAGCCAGGGCCAACATCCGTTATCTCGACATGGATAACGAGATAATCCATGTCATTCCGCAGTCATTCACCGTTGACGACCAGGAGGGGCTTCCCGACCCGATAGGCCTTGCAGGAACAACCATGAAGGGCAGTGCCTTCATAGTTGTCGGGCAGAAAACCAAAATCAGAAATATCCGCGAGTGTGTAGAGAAGGCGGGGCTGCAGGTGGGTTCCATGACATTCGAGCCGATTGCTTCCGGGCTTGCCGTACTCAAAGAACGTGAAAAACGCGGTGGAGCTGCTGTTATAGACATAGGCGGCGGAACGACGGAGGTTGCCGTCTATCTGAACGGGGCTCTGCATCATTCTGCGGTTATCAAGATTGCCGCCAATGATGTGACCCAGGATATCACCCACGGTGTCAGGACGCTCTATGAGGTGGCTGAAGAGATGAAGCTGACGCATGGTTTTGCCTACCTCGCTGAAGGTATCGAGGATGAAGAGCTTGTGGTGGCGGGTGTTGAGGGGCGTCCTGAAAAATACTTCCCTAAGCAGTCGCTCACCATGATTATTGAGGCGAGGATGATGGAGATTTTTGAAATGGTTCGTGATGTGTTGCGGGAGTCGGGACTTTATGACTCTCTGAATGCTGGAGCCATCATTACCGGCGGGGGTTCGCTTCTGCCCGGAACCGCTGAACTCGCATCGAGAATTCTCGGGCTTGATGTTCGCGTGGGATATCCTGAAGGTGTATCGGGGGGAATCAGGGGGTCGGTCGACAGTCCCGTTTATGCTACGGTTATGGGGCTTGCCGCCCGTGTGTTTGAGTATCCGATTTCGGAAGAGAAGCCGCCTGGAAGAGATGGTGTGACTCCGCTTTCCCCGGAACCACATCCCGGAACAGAGACCCCTGAGGGCGCTGGGAGGGGTAAAGGAATTGTCGATTTTTTCAAAAAAGTATGGGATCAGCTATGAACTTTCGGAAGAATCTCCCCCCGCCAGAGGAGGGTGCTGCATATGTCGTTTGAACTTGATCCGGGTCTGTTCGACAGTGAACAGGGAACGGGTGTGACCATCCGCATTGTTGGTGTGGGAGGGTGCGGCGGTAACGCCGTCAACAACATGATAGAGCGGAAGATCGAGGGTGTTGAATATGTTGTGTTCAATACCGACAAGCAGGCGCTTCTCAATTCAAAGGCGCCCCTGCGGGTGGCCATCGGTAGGAAGGCCACCGGCGGTTTGGGGGCAGGGGCCGATCCCGCCAAAGGCCGCCAGGCAGCCGATGATGACCGTGAACTGATTGCCGAGCAGCTCAAGGGGGCCGACATGGTCTTCATTGCAGCCGGCATGGGCAAGGGGACGGGTACCGGAGCAGCACCCGTCATTGCATCCATTGCCAAGAACATGGGGATCCTTACCATAGGCGTTGTTACCCGGCCGTTCCGGTTTGAGGGCAAAGTAAAGGCTGAAATTGCCGATGCGGGTATTGCGGAGCTTCGGAAATACATTGATACCCTCATTCTCATTGAGAACGAGAAAATCCTCAGTATTGCCGAAGAGGGCGTCAGTGCCACCGATGCCTACAACATGGCCAACGATGTGCTCTACCGTGCGGCAAAAGGAATTGCAGACATTATTACCAGCCATGGGCATATCAATGTGGATTTCGCCGATGTGAAGAGCATTATGTCGGGGGCCGGTGATGCTGTTATGGGGTCGGCTGCGGCTGCCGGAGAGCGCCGGGCCCTGAAGGCGGCTTCGGACGCACTTGGAAGCCCCCTGCTCGAAGGGGTCTCCATCGGCGGTTCTAAAGGGGTGCTTGTCAACATCTCCGGACAGGTGAGCATGCGCGACCTTGAGGATGCTATGAGCTACATTGAGGAGCAGGTTGGCGGCGAGGCAAAAATCATCAACGGTTATGTTGATGAGGAGCAGGTTGGCGGGGAGATACGGGTGACGGTTATTGTGACCGGATTCAGCCGCAAGCCGCAGGTTTCCGACCCCACGCCGATAAAGGAACCGGAGCCGGTTCCGGTAGGCGGGCGGATTACGTCGCTCGGGGCTCAGGGGGTTTCATCCATGGGACGGCAGGCCGAGGATCTCAGCATTCCCGCTTACAGACGAAAAAATATCAGTATCCGTGGTCCTTATGATGCGCCAGAAGGAAGTTCCGCCGGGCATGAGGATCGCTTTGAACCGTTCCGTCCCGGCGGACAGTGTGACCATGAAGATATAATTCAGAAGGGCCAGTCAGATCTTCCGGCCTATCTTCGCCGAAATATCAACGGGATCTGATGCGCGCGTTTCTGGCAGACAATACATGTTGATGAATTACAGTGCGCTTTCCGCCGAGGCCGCAGTGGCATGGATCAAGTCGGGCGACCGCGTTTTCCTGCATACCGCGGCAGCAACTCCCCACCGGCTTATAGACGCAATGGTCGGGAGGGCGAATGAGTTGAGAAATGTTGAAATTGTGAGTTTGCATACGGAGGGCGAGGCATCATATGTGCGTCCCGAGTTTCAGGAGAGTTTCCGTCTGAACTCTCTTTTTGTTGGTAAAAATGTTCGTTCTGCGGTGCAGAACGGCGATGCCGATGCCATTCCTGTGTTTTTGAGTGATGTCCCCTCCCTGTTCCGCAACGGGATTCTTCCGCTTGATGTAGCCCTTGTGCATGTGTCGCTTCCCGACCGTCACGGGTTCTGCTCTCTTGGTGTGTCGGTGGATGCTGCTCTTGCCGCGGTTCAGAATGCCCGCTTGGTGATTGCGCAGGTTAACCCCAACATGCCCAGAACGCATGGAGAGGGGATGCTGCACATGAGCCATATTGATGCAATGGTAAGTGTTGACGATCAGCTGCCCGAGACCCCTGCCCATCCCCTGACCGATGTTGAGCTCCGCATCGGACAGCATATCGCTGGAATCGTAGAGGACGGAGCGACCCTGCAGATGGGTATTGGCGCCATTCCCGATGCCGCCCTTGCCGCACTTTCCGGTCACCGGGACCTTGGCATCCATTCGGAGATGTTTTCCGACGGTGTGGTAGAGCTTGTTGAAAAGGGGGTGATTACCGGTAGCAAAAAGAAGACTCATCAGGGTATTATTGTTGCAAGTTTCCTTGTGGGCACCCGCCGCCTTTTTGATTTTGTTGATGACAATCCGCTTGTTGAGATGTTTCCTTCCGATTATGTGAACGACACCCGTGAAATCCGGAAAAACCCGAAGGTAACGGCTATCAACAGCGCTATTGAAATTGATATGAGCGGCCAGGTGTGCGCCGACTCGATTGGTCAGAAGCATTTTTCAGGGGTGGGGGGACAGATGGATTTTATCCGCGGAGCGGCCCTTTCCGAAGGGGGAAAGCCAATTATAGCCCTCCCCTCAACCACGCGCAGAGGCGAGTCGAGAATTGTTCCCCGCCTCAAGCCGGGTGGCGGTGTAGTGACCACGAGGGCACATGTGCAGTATGTGGTTACGGAGTACGGCATTGTCAACCTGCATGGAAAGAATCTCCGGCAGCGGGCCGAGGCACTTGCCAGCATTGCCCATCCGGATTTCCGTGAGGATATTGCCCGTGAAGCTCATGCCGTCTACGGCTCGGGCTGCAGGGTTATGGTTGAATAGCTCTCGTTCGGAGCTCCGCTTCAGACTGAAAAACAAAAAGGGCTCCCTATGGGAGCCCTTTTTGTTTTTCAGCTGTGCCGTCCCCGAGTCAGGGGTCGTGCGTTTTCAGGCAGGTTTTACGGCCTGGCAGAGGAGATGGTCGTAGCGCCTGGTGAGGCTGACCTCGGTGAAGCCGATTTCCGCAAGAATCTCCCTGTAGCTTTCCTGCGACTTGAATCCCAGAACTGAAAAGGGCAGGCCTGCTCCGAGGATGTAGTGGCTCAGGTAGTCGAAATTTGGTTCCTCGGGATTATCGACAATCATGTCGAGAATAAGTATTTTTCCTCCTGCAGGGATCGCGTCATAAGCTTTGCGGCACATCATGCCGGTCAGCTGTTCGTTGGCCGAGTAGAGAATTCGGCAGAACATGACCGCATCTGCAGATGGATAGGTGTCTTTGTAGATGTCGACAGCCGCACCTTTCAGCCTGCCTCCGACGCCCTGGGCTTCCGCATTTTCATCAACCAGGCCGATTGCTCCCGGAAGGTTAAGTATGGTGGAGTTGAGTGTGGGATACTTTTTTAGAAGCGCAGCGGAGATGTCTCCTATTCCTCCACCTACATCAACAAGAGCTTTTGTGTCAGAGAGCTGCGCCTCTTCAAGGAGCAGTTTGATGGCAAAATAGGCGTTGCTGCGGTGGATCTCTTCAAAGTAGAGGTTGTCCTCTCTGGATATCGGGGGATAGGGAACCTCTGCGCGGAACTCATGTTTTCCTCTTACGGCGTCGGCAATTTTCAGGTAGTAGTTTTCTGACAGATGTGCCATGGCTTTTGCTACGGGCACCATATACATGTTCGGTTGGTTCGGGTGGGGTACGAACATCGCTTCCGCAAGAGGGGTCAGGCTCCATTGTCCGTCTGTTTCAAGCGTGATGCCAATCTGCCGCAGTGCTTCAAGCAGCATGACGAATCGTGAGGGGATGGCATCGCAGTCAGCTGCCAGTGTTTCGGCGCTTTTGGGCGAGCCCGCCATATGCGAAAAGAGGTCCAGCTCGATTGCGGCCTTGAAGCAGCCGAATTCAACGAGCCCCTTGAAGGTGAGTTCGTTGGCTCTTTCGTAATGCTTCAGAAGGATGTTGTCATTCATCATTGTGGTAATTGCTATGGTTAAAAGGTGCTTCATCCTTCCATCAGGTACACGCAGATGCTGTGGCAGTGAAAGGCAGAGGACTTTGAATATAGTTTAACCAGTTCTATGAAAAAACTATAGAGCGCTCTGCCCGCTTTGGCTGAGGCCGATGAGGGAGAGCATTCTTCCTGTCACGCCGTGATCTCTTCGGTAGGAGAAAAACAGGTCGCTGTCCCTGAATGAGCAGAAGGGGGAGCTCTCTATTGAGGCGTGAGGGAGGCCCGCTTCCTGAAGCTGCATTCTGTTGGCTGCGCTGAGGTCGAGTCGGGGCCCGGCGCCCGGGGTTAGGGGAGGCCGGACGCATGAGAGAGGGAACAGTGCGGCCACTTCGCCACCAACCTCATAGGCCTCTGGGCTGATGCCGGTTCCTATTGAGGCAAGCAAGTTCTCCGGGCGGGTGCCGAATGCCCGCTGCATGCCCCCCACGGTTTTTATTGCAATGCGCCCTGCAGTTCCTTTCCATCCGGCATGGATGGCTGCAACGGCTTGATTGACAGGGTCATGAAGGAGAATCGGGTAGCAGTCGGCGGTGGCTATGAGGAGAAAGAGGTTTTCGCTGTCGGTAATGAATGCATCGTAGCCCTGAAGGTCACTCGGCTCTGTTGCGTGAAGGATTTCTGTCCCGTGTACCTGCACTGAGCGAACCGTCCGTGAGGGGTCGACGCCGGCATCGCGGAAAAGCAGCTCCATGTTCCTTCGGACTGAGTCTGTTCTGTCGCCGGTATTGGTTCCGAGGTTGAGTGAGCTGTAGTGGCCGGTGCTGACCCCTCCGCCGCGGGTGCTTTCCAGGGCCACAAGACCGGGACTGTTTCCCAATACCGCGGGCACCCTGAATTTCGTGTGGGCTCCTGCGGGAGCTGCATGTTTCTCTCGTGTGTCCGTCATGTTTCTTTCGTCTTCCCTCATGGAAATGGCTTGTTCTGACCGTTCTTCTGAAAGATAGTGTTTTTCGTTCTCCCGCTGTGGGGAGCCGGGGGATAAAAGAGCATAAGGCAGTGCCATTTTAGCGCGAAGAGTGTTATCTTTACAATTCATTCATGCACCCAACCATTCGGCAAACAAGGATGACATACCCGATGGCAGATCCTGGCAACGAACGGTTTCAGGACAATTTCGGCCGCTCGATGCGGGCAATGTCCGACTATATAGGGCTTGGCGTACAGATAGCGGCGAGTTTTGCTTTTTTTGTGCTGCTTGGATACTGGGCGGACCTCCAACTCGGCACTTCGCCGTGGCTCTTTCTCCTTGGGGTGCTTTTGGGTATGGTTGGCATGGCACTGGTTCTCATGAAGGTGCTGAAGGCGGCAAACAGGAAAAAGTAATGGCGGCAGTGGCCCGCCCAGAACAGGAAAGCGATGAAGCCTTTGTTTGATTTTCTTATAAAGTTATGTATCTTGACCGTCATTTTATGGGGGGTAATACTCTTCGGGCTTGAGCCGGGAAGTATGGACACGGGGTCAGTTTTCGTGGCTTGGATAATGATTTTTGCGAATACGCTTGTTGGATACCTGCTCTTCGAATATGCTTTTGAGAAGGAGTCGCAGGTCTTCACTATTGCGGTTTTCGGTGGTCTGGTTTTCAGGCTGCTCCTCCTGATGAGCCTTGTTGCCTTTATTATCCTGAGAGATCTTGTCGTCATCAACGACTTCGTACTCTCATTTTTTGCCTTTTACTGTATATATGTGATTGTTGAGATTCTCGGCTATCAAAAGAAAAACAAACAGAAAAAGATCGCTGCATGAAACGGGAAAAAGTCATTCAGGTACAGGGTTTTCTCAAGGTTATGGCACTGCTTGTGCCGCTTCTTCTGAATGCATATGCTCCCGCGTCAGCTTCAACCCACCAGGCCGCGGCGGTTCACTCTGAGGCTGTTCAGGCTGAGGGCGCAATGCCTGGTTCTGAAGATGGCGCAATGCTCCGCGAGGTGGCTGTTGCCGGACATGAAGCGGTTGTTCATGAGGAGGAGAAGGCGGGTGATATAATTATGCACCACATTCTCGATTCCCATGTCTTCGCTTTTGAGCCCTTCGGCGAAATTCACCTCCCTCGTCTTCCTCTTCTTTTCGGTATAGATATTTCCATAACCAAGCATGTTGTAATGCTCTGGCTTGTTTCGGCTATTCTTCTTGCTGTGTTCGCCGCGGTAGGGGCAACATACAGAAAGATGACCGCTCGCCAGGCGCCGGGTGGTCTGGCTAACGCAATGGAGGCTCTGGTGGAGTTCATCCGTCTTGATGTAGCAAAGTCGAACATCGGTCACGGCTATGAGAAGCATCTCCCCTATCTTCTGACAGTGTTCATGTTCATTCTGCTCTGCAACCTGCTGGGCCTCATTCCCTACGGAGCAACGGCCACAGGCAACATCAATGTTACTTTGACTCTCGCGGTCTTCACATTCTTCATCACTCAGACGGCTTCGCTCAAAGCTCACGGCCTGAAGGGTTACCTGCAGCACCTGACGGCCGGTACGCACTGGTCGCTCTGGATTATCATGATTCCTATTGAAATAATCGGCCTCTTTACCAAGCCTTTTGCTCTTACTGTCCGTCTCTTTGCCAATATGACTGCTGGGCACATTGTTATTCTCAGTCTTATCTTCATCAGTTTTATTATGAAGAGCTATATTGTGGCGGCTGCGGTTTCAGTTCCCTTTTCGATATTTATCTATCTGCTTGAAATCTTTGTTGCTTTCCTTCAGGCCTTCATCTTCACCATGCTTTCGGCTCTCTTCATCGGGTTGGCTACGGTACATGAGGGTGGGGACGCCGAGGTTGCGCATCACTAGAAAAGATGTGGGGATTATTGATTGAGAAATTGTATTTTTGGGCTTTTTATTAACCTGTTCGGCACTGCTGGTCAGCTTTTGCGAACATCTTGCAATAAATAAACGGAGGTATTTACACGATGGAAGGTATTGGTTTAGGTTATCTTGGTGCCGGTATCGGTGCCGGTCTGGCTGTTATCGGTGCAGGCCTTGGAATCGGAAACATTGCAGCATCAGCTGCTGAGGGTACCGCCCGTCAGCCTGAGGCAACTTCCGAGATCCGTACCACCATGATCATTGCAGCTGCTCTTATTGAGGGTGTTGCTCTGTTTGGTGAGGTTATCTGCGTGCTTCTCGCTCTTAAGTAAAAAGCACGATACAGAAGGTATTCCTGTTGCAGGCCAGGGCGTTGCCTCGGTCTGCGGTCGGATTTCATAAACCCGTTAACGGTAACCATTGTTCATGCTTATGTCGGCAGTAATACTCCTATCCGGCAGTCTTCTTGACCCGAATCCGGGTCTGATTTTCTGGACGGCCATTACTTTTGTGCTCGTTCTCCTTATCCTGAAGAAGATTGCATGGGGTCCGATTCTCGGAGCTCTTGAAGAGCGGGAAAAAGGTATCCAGTCATCCATTGACCGTGCCTACGGGGCAAAGGATGAGGCTGAGGCGATTCTTCGTCAAAATAAAGAAACTCTTGCAAAGGCCGAGGCCGAATCCGACCGGATTATCCGTGAGGGCAGGGAGTTTGCAGATAAAATTCGTGCAGAAATCACTGAAAAGGCTCATTCCGAGTCTCAGAAAATGATTGGCGCTGCAAAGGAAGAGATTGAGCAGGAAAAACGACGCGCGCTTGATGAGCTGAGGAACGAGGTAGCAGATCTTGCAGTGCGGGGTGCCGAAAAGATTATCCGCACCAGCCTTGACGCTGAAGTGCAGAAAAAGGTAGTCGACAGCATGATTGCAGATCTCTCCACAAAACAAAACTGAAAACGGGCACGACATGTCAAGTGTAATTGCAAGCCGTCGATACGCATACGCCCTTCTTTCTGCGGCTGAAGCCGGCGGGTTTCTTGAAACGGTGACCGGAGAAATGCAGATGATTGGAGACATCCTCGCTGGATCGCGCGATCTGCAGAGGGCACTGGGCAGTCCGCTTATCAATGCCGACAGGAAAACCCATCTTCTTGAAGAGATTTTCGGCAGTGCTGTGGGCGAAAAAATGATGCTTTTTCTCAGACTCATCGCCCGCAAAAAAAGAGCTGGTATTCTTTCCGGTATTGCTCGAGAGTTTGCTACGCTTCTTGATGAGAAAAACGGCATTGTGAATGCTGAGGTGACAAGCGTCACAAATTTGAGCGAGAGCCAGCAGAAAGCTGTTACCGAAAGCCTTGAGGGCTACACCGGAAAGAAAATCCGTGCGTCAATGAAGCTTAACGGGGATCTTATTGGTGGACTGAGCGTGAAAATTGGCGACACCATACTTGACGGCAGTGTGCGCTATCAGCTGCAGCTTCTTCGCGAAACACTTGTTGCCGGGGAGGTCTGAACCTCCTTTGCCACTTTGCCGGCAGGCAAAGGACGACAGTTTTCAGCCTGCCTTGTGCAGGCTTTTTTTTTGGATGCCCGGGGCTTTAGCTCAGTTGGTAGAGCGTCTCGTTCGCAATGAGAAGGTCAGGGGTTCGACTCCCCTAAGCTCCACAGCCGCTAATTCCGCTAGAGAGAATAATGCGGGTTTTATGGTATGTTTAAAAAATGCATGGTAATCAATGGACACGGGAGTTTCTATGAAGATGGGAAAGTGGTTGTTTCGTTCGGCATTTTTGCTGATTGCCTGCGCATCAATGGGTCTGTCGGCTTGCTCTACGCAGAAACCGGCAGTGACTGCGGAGACGCAGGTTAAGGAGGGGTACCAAAGGGCGTCTGAACTCTACGGCGAACAAGAGTACGAGAAAGCTGCAGCTGAACTTGAAACGCTTCTTTTTTCATCGCGGGCCACCGCTCTTGAGGATGATGTGCTGTTTCTTCTCGCCAACTCTTACTACCAGTCCAAACAGTATCTGCTCTCCTCGGACATGTTTGACAGGCTTCTCCAGCAGGTTCCCCGATCCCCGTTCATTGAAGAGAGCGGTTTCATGCTGGCGCGTTCATACGAAAAGCTCTCTCCCGGATACGAACTTGACCAAGACTATACCCGCAAGGCGATTGCGTCATATTCCCGTTGGCTTGGCGTATACGGTACTCGCGATTCACTCGCAATTTCCAGAGATATCGACACCTATCGCGAACTCCTGAAAATTAATCCTGAAAACCCCTCCTACCGCGAGCGGTTCATGGAGTTCGACAGCGAGCTGAAACGGCAGGGTTCCGTCACCCATGCGATGATGGCCATTCCGGTTCTGTATGACAAGCTTGCAGCTTCTGCGTACTCTGTTGCCCGTCAGTATGTTGTTCTGAAAAAATATAAGGCAGCAGGGATATCTTTTGACGAAGTCGTACGCCGCTATCCCGATACTCCATGGTACAGGTCTGCGCTCGTAGGTCAGATTGAGGTGCTCGTCAAGCGTGGCAAGTGGTTCGATGCACGCACTGCACTTGACCGGTTTCTTCAGAAATACCCTGAGTCTCTGGATGAGATGAAGGGGCTGCGCGACGAAATTCTCGTTAATTTCTCTAACTCCTGAGGGGGTAATCCCCATGCATGTCGGGGTATTGGGAGGGACATTCGACCCTCCCCATAATGGCCATCTTGCCATGGCTTTTTTTGCTCGGGAACTCCTCTCTCTAGACCGACTCATTCTTTCCGTTTCTGACAATCCGCTCAAACAGCAGCGTAGTGCAAGCGACTCCGAGCGTAAAGCAATGACGGAGTTGCTCGCGCGCGAAATCAATAGTACCGGCTATTTTTGCGATGCCTGCGGCTGGGAGCTCGAACAGAGGCGCCCTTCCTATACAGTCAATTTTCTCCGGTTTGTCCGCTCCCTCTATCCTTCAGCCCGTCTGAGTCTGCTTGTCGGCGAGGATAGCTGGCACGATTTTTCTTTATGGGAAAGTCCTCGCGAAATTGAGGAACTGGCGGATGTTGTTGTGTTTGCCCGAAAAGCGGAGCAGCAGGGCGAGAGGGATGAGCCAAGCTTGGGAGTCAGGTTTGTTGATTTCTCCAGTCCGCTCTCCTCAACAATGCTACGGGAGATGATTGCGAACGGCGAGAGCTTTTCCTCCCTTGTTCCCTCCTCCATAGAGCGGTATATCAGGAGTGAGGGGCTCTACCCAAAGAGCGATACCGATTCTCAACTACATTGATTCGGGGGCGCTTATGCCCAGAATCCTGAACCCGTTCTGCAGCACCTGCCGCGTAGCCAGAGAGAGTATGAGCCTGGCGTTGGCTGTGTCGGGTTCTGCTTTGAGGATAGGGCACTCCTGATAAAAACGGTGGTAGTGTTCAGCAATGGAGTGCATGTAGTCAACCATTTTCTGGGGTTCCAGCAGCCTGAGGGCGGAATGCACCATGTCGGGAAAGTCGAGGAGCACGAGAGCAAGCTGAAGCTCTTCGGGCGCTGAGAGCGTTTTGAGCAGTGCAATGTCGGGCAGCTTTTCGGGGGTGAATCCGTTTTCGCTCCAGGCCATCCTCAAGAGGCTGCAGATTCTGGCGTGTGCATACTGCAGATAGAAGACCGGATTGTCTTTCGACTGCTTTCGGGCAAGATCCACATCGAAATTGAGGTGTGAGTCTTTGCTGCGCATTATGAAAAAAAGACGCGTTGCATCGGCTCCAACATCGTCTATCAAATCGTCAAGCAGGTCTGCGTTTCCTTTTCTTGTTGACATCTTGACGGTTTCCCCGTCAACAGTGGTGGTAACGAACTGGTTGATGGCTATGCGTATCTGGCTGGTGTCGTGATCGAGTATTTTCAGGGCTTCAATCACATCGGGATACTCGTCGATATGGTCGGCTCCGAAAACATTGATTATGACCTCAAACCCTCTCTTGTATTTGGTGAGGTGATAGGCAATATCAGGCAGGCGGTAGCTCGGCTCGCCGGTTGACTTGATGAGCACCTTGTTTTTTTCCTGTCCGAGCTTTGTTGTCAGAAACCATGTTGCTCCCTCGTATTCATCAATAAAACCTTTCTGGCGAAGTGCGTCAATGACCCGGCTGTTTGCTGTTGCACCAGTTTCATCGGCGGCGTACAGGGTGTGTTCGTTGAAAAATGAGTCGTGCCGGATGCCTAAGCGTTCAAGCGTCTTTTTGATAGAGGTGAATATAATGGCTTCGGCTGCGTTTTTGAACTCCCCTGTTCCCTCAGCTTCCATAAGAGAGCGACCGTGCTCAGTGTAGAGTTGGCCAGCAATTTCACCGATGTAGGCTCCCTGGTAATGGGTGTCGGGGAAATCAATCTTCTGATTGCACCGCTCAAGGTAGCGAAACCTTACGGACTCGCCGAGAATCTGCATCTGTCGGCCAGCATCATTGAAATAGTATTCACGCGTGACGCTGTAGCCGTCAGCCTCAAACAGGTTGGCTATGCAGTCGCCAAGGACGCCGCCACGGCCCCGCCCGATTGTGAGTGGGCCGGTTGGGTTCGCGCTCACATACTCCACAATGGCTTTTTTGCCTTTTCCGGATGTTCCACGGCCAAAGTCATCTTTACGCTGGAGTACCTCTGTGAGGGAGTCCATAATGAAGGGCGCAGTCAGGAAGAAGTTGATGAATCCGGGGCCGGCAACCTCGGCCTTTTCAACACTTCCGGAAGGGAAAGAGAGATGCTCTATGAGTTCCTGTGCCAGAGCCCGGGGGTTTTTGCCCAGCTCTTTGGCGGCCAGAAATGCAATGTTGGTGGAAAAGTGCCCGAATTTAGCCGAAGCCGGCTTTTCGATCTGAACCGGTTGGCCTGTTTCTATCTCCGCTTTGCGGAGCGCGTCCTGAATGACTGGTCTGAAAAATTCCTGCATCGCTGGCTTTATGGTGCTGTCAAAATGTTTTGCTTTCCGACATATTCCCGATGAGTTCGGGGGGGTCGAGCGTGGTGAAGTCGTCAATGATGGCAACAACATTCCCGAAAGTGCTGAATGCCTCTCTGCTGTTGGTGGTGGTGAGGGCTATGGCTGCCATGCCGGCGCTTCGGGCTGCTTCAAGGCCGGGAATGGCGTCTTCGAACACAATGCATGAGGAGGGGGGAACATCAAGCAGTTCCGCTGCCCGCAGAAAAATATCGGGATCGGGTTTTCCCCGCTCAACATCCGACGCGGAGACAATTGCGTCGAAGGAGCTGCGAATGCCGAGAATGTCCAGGATGAAGTCGATGTTTTTATGGCCGGCCCCGCTTCCGATTGCCAGCTTTATGCCTCTTTCAGCAGCTTTTGCCAGGAATGCGCCAAGGCCCGGGAGCGGTTGGATTGCGCTTCGCGAACTGACGCGGTAGAGAAAGTCTTTCAGTTCTGTAAGGTGGTCGGCTTCGGCGGCGCTGATGTTGGGGTCGAGAAAGTAGCGAAGGACATCATGCCCTTTCATACCTGCGGTTTCCACCAGATATCGTTCTGCGTCAAGCCCTTCAAGTCCGTAGTCGCGGAAGAGCTCAACCCAGGAGTCGGCATGATGGCGCATGTTGTCGGTCAGCACCCCGTCCATGTCAAAAATGAATGCGGCTTTGCTGCTCATTGTTCTCCCAGATTCATGGCGGCCCGAACCTCCTTCATGGTATTTTGGGCTATGGCCTTTGCTTTTTTTTCTCCTTCCAGGAGAATGTCGTAAACGGTGTCGAGGTCCGAGGCGAAGTGGCGCCGTTTTTCAAGAATGGGTTCCAGCTCGGAAGAGATTGCGGTTGCACACATTTTTTTGCAGTCGACACAGCCAAGCGCGCCTGAGCGGCAATCCGTTTCAACTGCACCGATGGTTTCGGGCGAGCTGAACCGTGAGTGGTAGCTGAATACTGTGCAGACTTCCGGCCGCCCCGGATCGTTCCGGCGGATTTTTTCGGTGTCGGTCACGGCGTTTCGCATCTTCTTCATGACCTCTTCCGGGCCGTCGGAAAGCAGAATGGTGTTACCGAGTGACTTGGACATCTTGGCCTTGCCGTCAAGACCTACCAGTCGCGAGAATTTCGTGATTTTAGGCTCAGGCTCAAGAAAAACAGCTCCGGTAACGGGGTGTGGATAGTGGTTGTTGAACTTCCGTGCAATTTCCCGGGTAATTTCCACATGCGGAATCTGGTCTTCGCCAACAGGCACCAGGTTCCCCTTGTAAAGGAGTATGTCGGCCGCCTGAAGCACCGGGTATCCGAGATGGCCGTAGGTAAGGGAGTCCATGTTCAGGTCGCGGACCTGCTCCTTGAGTGTCGGGTTTCTTTCAAGCCGCGAGGAGGTGATGAGCATGGCGAAAACGAGAAAGAGCTCAGCGTGTTCCTTGATTTGAGATTGACGGAACACCGGGCTTTTCAGTGGATCCACGCCGGCAGCGAGCCAGTCGATGAGCATCTCAATGGTGTTCTGGTATATCTCGGTGGTGTCGAGCGATGTGGTCAGGTTGTGGTAGTCGGCAATGAGAAAGCAGGTCTCGCAGCCCCTTGACCCATCGGGGTTGGTGAGGTTCTGCTGCGCAACCCAGTTTTCAAGTGCTCCGGTGTAATGTCCGAGGTGCAGCCTTCCTGTCGGACGCATCCCGCTTAAGATTCTCGGTGTTCCCATAAGAAATGAATTATGCCGCTCCTGGGTGCGGCAATATGCCTCTTTGAAGGCTTCGTGGAGATATGTTTCTGTCAACGCTTCAGAAGTTATCACAGTTCGGAGAAAGATAAAAGGGCTTTGTTTGATAATAGTTTTGGTTGGGCTATATTGTGCAACTTGTTTCGATGTTTTTTTGTTACACTTTCGTAGCAGAGGAACACGGCGAAATCAGATATTTTTGAGAGTAAGTCCTATACAACATTCGCCTGCCCAACCATGTCAGATCCGGAAGGAAGCAGCATCCGGCATTGTGAGTGTGTGATATAGTAAGCTTACTCTCTTTTTTTTTCTCTTTTTTTCAATAACCCGGGACAGTTTTACAATGGAACCTGCAATTACCAAAGAGGCTCTGCTCAACGAGCCGGTCCGACATATTGACATCAAAAAGCTTAACATCGTCCCTCTTGTCGAGCAGATGGGGGAGACCGCTTTTCAGGCGAGGAACCTTTCGCGCGCTGCTTCCATTCTGGATATGATGCAGAAGGACAGGGAGTGTGCCGTCATTCTGACGCTCGCGGGTTCTCTTGTCAGCGCGGGTCTCAAGCAGGTTATCATAGACATGCTTGAAAACAACATGGTTGACGCCATTGTTTCCACAGGTGCGAACATAGTCGATCAGGACTTTTTCGAGGCGCTCGGCTTCCTTCATTATAAAGGCACGCAGTTTATTGACGATGCCATTCTCCGCGACCTGCACATTGATCGCATTTACGATACATTCATTGACGAGGACGATTTGAGGGTGTGTGACGACACGCTTGGTGCCATTGCCGATTCTATGCCGCATGGAGCCTACTCTTCAAGGGAGTTCATTGAGAAGATGGGTCGCTACATTGAGGCGAACAACCACGATAAAAACTCCATCGTTTACAAGGCGTTTGAGAAGGGCGTGCCGATTTTCTGTCCGGCGTTTTCCGACTGCTCGGCCGGGTTCGGCTTGGTGCACCACCAGTGGCACAATCCTGAAAGTCATGTCACAATCGACTCTGTGAAAGATTTTCGTGAACTGACCCGCATCAAGATAAAGAATGACCGGACCGGTATTTTCATGATAGGCGGCGGCGTTCCGAAGAACTTTACTCAGGACATTGTGGTTGCTGCCGAGGTGCTTGGCTACGAGGATGTTTCCATGCATACCTATGCCGTGCAGATAACCGTTGCCGACGAGCGCGATGGCGCACTTTCAGGCTCAACCCTCAAAGAGGCAAGCTCCTGGGGCAAGGTTGATACTGTCCATGAGCAGATGGTCTATGCCGAGGCTACCATAGCTATGCCGCTCATTGCCGGTTATGCATACCACAAGCGCAACTGGGAAGGCCGGCCCGCAAGGAATTTCAATGCCATGCTCAATCAACCGCAACTCACTCAATAAGGAGGAGAGATGAAGTTTTTCATTGATACCGCAAATCTTGACGAAATTCGCTCTGCAGCGGAGCTTGGGATGCTTGACGGCGTGACAACCAACCCGTCGCTGATTGCCAAAATCGTGAAGGATCCGTCAAATTTTACCCGTCGTGATTTTTTTGATCATATCGCCGCCATATGCGACCTTGTTGATGGGCCCGTCAGTGCTGAGGTAACTTCGCTTGACGCCGCTTCCATGATAAAGGAGGGGGAGGAGCTGGCCGCCATTCATGACAATGTGACCATCAAGTGTCCTTTGACCATTGATGGACTCAAGGCAATCCGCCATTTGTCCGAAGCGGGCAGGGCTACCAATGCAACCCTTGTTTTTTCTCCCAGTCAGGCCATTCTGGCTGCAAAGGCAGGAGCCTCCTTTGTCAGTCCCTTTGTAGGAAGGCTTGACGACATCAGCGCTGAGGGAATGGCTCTTGTTGAGGATATTGTCGACATCTACGACAATTATGGTTATATGACTGAAGTGATTGTAGCCAGCGTGCGCCATCCGCAGCATGTGGTGGAGGCGGCGAGAATCGGTGCCGATATTGCCACCATCCCCTACAGCGTTATCCGTCAGCTTGCAGTTCATCCTCTGACCGAGAGCGGCCTGAAGAAATTTATGGAAGATGCGGCGGTCATGAAAAAGTGACCGCCGCTCACTCACTCGCTGATAACCACTACCTTGACTCTGGCCGTCCCCTTCTGATAAAAACCCAACTGCTTGGCGCCCTCGGCGCTTAAATCTATGACGCGGTCGTCGACAAAAGGGCCGCGGTCATTGACCCGGACCACTATGGACTGGCTGTTTTCAAGGTTGGTTACACGAACAATCGAGGGAAGGGGCAGGTACTTGTGGGCTGCGCTCGGGGTTGCTGGGTCGAACTGTTCGCCGTACGCCGTCGGCTGGCCATTGTTTTTTTTGAGGGTTTCATGGCCGTACCATGAGGCCATTCCTACCTCTTCAAAGGCGAGCGCTTGCTCATAGCTCATCGGTACATAGACTCTGCCATTGATGCTGTAAGGAGTGTTTTTGAGTTTTCCCAGCCGGTAGGCCTCTTCGGGGGAAATCAGCCTGCTCTCTTCATGTATGAAAGGGCCCCGTCCCGTTGAGCAGGAGCTCAGAGCAAGAGCAAGAAAAAGGAAGCCGGCTGGTAGCGTATGTCGTTTCATTGGATCGTCAGTGGTTGGTTGGTTTTTGGTCCAGTGGGAATGGTTTATGAAAAGTAGCCAATTTACGGGAATTTTCTCTGTATGAGCGGTATATTCCCTTAAGCGTTTTACGGTAACCAATATGGCCGAGAGAATTCAGACCAAGACCCGGGAATGTGCATGACTTCTGAAACTCCACCAAAGAGCCCTCTGGGCATCCTGATTCTTCACGGATTTACTGCGACAGGTGAGAGTGTTGAGGCTCTGCATAAGCCGCTTTCAGACTTGGGTATTCCCGTCCTCCGCCCGCTGCTCCGGGGTCACGGAAAGCAGTCGCCAGAAGCACTCAGGGGTGTTCGTTGGTCTGAGTGGCTACTTGATGCCACTGAGGCTTTTGACACGCTTTCCCAACAAGCCAGGCGCATTGTTGTGGTGGGCCACAGTATGGGGGCTCTTCTCGCGCTCAATCTCGCCACTGCCTATCCTGAAAAAATTGATTCGCTCGTTCTGGTGACTCCGGCCTTCAGGCTGGTTTCCCTGCTTGGGCCCGGCCGTCCCCTGCATTTTGCCGCACGCATTCTCAGTACCGTGTTCAGAAAATGGAATCTCCAGTCTGTTTTTGCAGACCCCGATAATGCCAGCTGTACCGCCCACTATGAGTGGGCCCCGACCGACGCAATCCTCTCGTTTTTCGAACTTGTCAAGCATACGACTCTCAAACTGTCGAAGGTCAGCTGCCCGGTTTTCATTATCCATAACCGCCACGAGAATACTGTGCTTCCCGACAGTGTAGAGCTCCTCGGCGAGGGGATCTCCACCCCGCTCGAAGAGAGAAAAGTTCTCTGGTTGGAACGGTCCGGTCACCAGGTTTTCTGTGACTGTGAGCGGGAGCTTGCCGTCGGAGCCATTGTTGGTTATGTGTCAGGCCGACTTGCTCTCCAAAGTGGACTCCGGAACGGGGAGTGCGAAGTAGCGGAGTCTTGACCTTGAGGTCGCCCTCAGAGAGTGTGTCTTTTGTCTTCTATGTCTACTATCGGTCATGAGTTGTATTTCCCGGCCCTTTATTAATAATTACAGAGTTATGGTATAGAGTTACGGTAGAATTAATTTCACTCCGCTGTGGAATTTTCAATGGGCGGGGATGCGTTATAGGTGTGAAGAATTGTAGAGTAAATTTATCAATGAACATATGGCAGATCTTTCGACGACCTGGATGGGACTTAAACTGAAAAGCCCGATCATTGCGGCAAGCTGCACTCTTACCGGCAGCGTTGAACATGTAAGCGAGGCGGCCCGGTGTGGTGCGGGTGCGGTGGTGCTGAAATCGCTCTTTGAAGAGCAGATTATGCAGGACGCAGCACGGAGCCTGGGCGGCAATGAACAGCGGTTTTTTTATGCTCAGGCGGAGGATTACATACGGGAGTATTCCAGGGGAGACGCTCTTGCCAGTTATCTTGAATTGATTCGGGCCTCTTGCCGTGAGGTTCCGGTTCCGGTTATTGCCAGCATTAACTGTGTTTCAGCGGGAGAGTGGGTGCAGTTTGCCCGTGAAATAGAGGATGCTGGTGCGGACGGTCTTGAAATCAACATTTTTGTGATGCCTTCCGATCCGTCCCGGAGTTCAGCGGAAAACGAACAGGTATATTTTGATGTGCTCAGCGCTGTTACCAAGGCGGTGAGGATTCCTGTTGCAGCCAAAGTCAGCAGTTATTTTTCCTCTCTTGCCCATACAGCCAGGGCTCTTCCTTCTACGGGAATCGGCAGTCTGGTGATGTTCAACCGGTTCTTTTCACCCGATATCGACATTGACACCATGGAACTCAAGCCAGCGCCTTTATTCAGTACACCTGAGGATTATTGCCACTCATTGCGTTGGATAGCCATGCTCTCCGGCAGTGTCGGGTGCGACCTCGTAGCATCCACAGGCGTGCACAACAGCGAAACGCTCATCAAGCAGCTGCTGGCAGGAGCAAAGGCGGTAGAGGTTGCTTCGGTGCTTTATCTTAAGGGGTTTGAGGAAATCCGCACTATGCTTGAAGGGCTTGAGGAGTATATGGATCGGCAGGGGTTTGCTTCACTCTCAGAGCTTGTCGGGCGGATGAGCATGAAGAACTCTCTTCACCCTGCGGCCTATGAACGATCACAGTTTATGAAACATTTCAGTGACATTTCCTGAGGCATGAGGGGTGGCGGGAAGAAGTCCTTGGAAGTTCATCGGCGAGAGAGTACCTTGACGCCCGAACGGCTGTCAAATCACAATCACTCACAAATTCACCAATGCTTCTCTCTTCCTCCATTGCCGGAAAAGTGCTGATGGCGCTGGCCGGTCTTTTTCTGGCGATGTTTCTTCTTGTCCATCTCGGCATCAATCTCCTTCTTCTCTCCAGTGACGGCGGCGTCGCATTTACGGCGGCGGCGGAGTTCATGGCTACCAATCCCATCATAAAAATTGCCGAGCCGGTTCTCTTCGGCGGCTTTCTTCTCCACATTGCCTTCGGTATGATGGTTTCCGGGCAGAACCGTGCTGCAAGGCCTGTGCGCTACCAGGAGAGCAACAGTTCGGAGACCTCGCTCTTCTCGAAATACATGTTTCATACCGGCATTGTCGTCTTTCTGTTTCTTGCCATGCACATGGCAGATTTTTATCTGATCAAACTCGGCTTCATTGCGCCCCCCGAGGGAATAGGGCAGCATGATTTCTACCACAGGGCAATGCTTCTCTTCTCAAACCCGTGGTACTCCGGTTTTTATGCCCTCAGCTTTCTTGTGCTCGGCTTCCACCTCAACCACGCCATTCAGTCTGCATTTCAGACGCTCGGCCTGAACCACAGCCGCTACACCCCTGCGCTGAAGGTGGCGGGTTCTGCCTATGCAATCATTATCACGGTTGGTTTCAGCCTTATACCGCTGTGGATAGCCTTTTCCCCTTTAACGAGACTCTGAGAAAATACTCATTACTTCCATGACACGACTCAACGCCGCCATTCCTGAAGGCCCTCTTGCTGATAAATGGACTGCCTACCATTCGGGATGCCGGCTGGTAAGTCCTGGCAACAAGCGCAAGCTTGACATCATTGTTGTCGGCACCGGTCTTGCTGGCGCCTCGGCCGCAGCTTCTCTGGGTGAACTTGGCTACAATGTCAAAGCTTTCTGTTATCAGGATACCCCCCGCCGGGCACACAGCATTGCCGCTCAGGGTGGTATCAACGCGGCGAAAAACTACCCGAACGACGGCGACAGCGTCCACAGGCTTTTTCACGACACCGTCAAGGGTGGGGACTATCGCGCCCGTGAGGGAAATGTCTACCGTCTGTCAGAAGTCAGCAACCAGATTATTGATCTTGCTGTGGCTCAGGGGGTTCCCTTTGCGCGGGAATATGGTGGCCTCCTGGCAAACCGCTCCTTCGGAGGTGCGCAGGTGTCGAGAACCTTTTATGCGCGCGGTCAGACCGGCCAGCAGCTTCTTCTTGGCGCATACGGGGCATTGAACCGTCAGATTGCGGCCGGTACCGTGACGCTCTTCAACCGCCGTGATGTGCTTGATACGGTGCTGGTTGAGGGCAGGGCGCGGGGCATCATTGCCCGCAACCTTGTGACCGGCGAAATTGAGAAGCACGCGGCCCATGCCGTGGTAATTGCAAGCGGCGGCTATGGCAATGTGTTCTATCTTTCCACCAACGCCATGGGCTCCAATGTGACGCCTGTATGGAGCGCCTATCGAAAAGGGGCCATGATGGCAAACCCGTCGTTTACCCAGATTCACCCTACATGCATTCCAGTTCATGGCGATGCCCAGTCGAAGCTGACGCTGATGAGCGAGAGCCTTCGCAATGACGGACGGATATGGGTGCCGCTCCATAAAAAAGATGTTGAGCGGTTGAGGAGCGGTGAGGTGCAGCCGTCGGAGATTGCGGAGTCAGAGCGCGACTACTATCTTGAGCGCCGCTATCCGGCGTTTGGCAATCTGGTGCCTCGGGATGTGGCGTCCCGGGCGGCAAAAGAACGGTGCGATGCCGGTTACGGCGTAGGCCGGACGGGGGTTGCAGTCTATCTTGATTTTGCCGACTCCATTAAACGCAAAGGGCGCGATACCATTGAGGCGCTTTATGGCAACCTTTTCGATATGTACCGGCAGATTGTTGCCGAGGATCCCTATGAGACCCCGATGATGATCTACCCTGCGGTCCACTATACCATGGGAGGCCTCTGGGTTGATTATGAGCTGATGACCACCATTCCAGGCCTCTACGCCATAGGTGAGTGCAATTTTTCAGACCACGGAGCGAACCGGCTCGGGGCTTCAGCCCTTATGCAGGGGCTTGCTGACGGCTATTTCATTCTGCCCTCAACCATCAGCCGTTACCTGGCCGATGAAATCCATACCCCCCGAATTGACTCATCCTCGTCGGAGTTTACCCTTGCGGCTGAGGCGGCAACCGATCGGCTGAAAAAACTGCTCAACACGAAGGGAACGCAGAGTGTGGAGAATTTCCATCGCCGGCTGGGCAAAATAATGTGGGAGTACTGCGGAATGTCGCGCAACGAGGAGGGGCTCAAGAAAGCGCTGGAGCTGCTTGCTGAACTGAAAGAGGAGTACCGGATAGGCGTCAGGGTGCCGGGTGGTTTGGACGAGTTCAATCCTGAGCTTGAAAAAGCCTGGAGGGTTGCTGACTTCATTGAGCTTGGAGAGCTTATGGTTCGTGATGCCCTTCAGCGGAGGGAGTCGTGCGGCGGCCATTTCAGGGAAGAGTTTCAGACCCCCGAAGGGGAGGCTTTGCGCAAAGATGACGAGTTCGCCTTCGTTGCAGCATGGGAATCCATGGCGGGGGGGGTAGAGCCCGAAATGCACAGGGAGCCGCTTGAGTTCCTTGACATAAAACTGTCGCAGCGAAGCTACAAATAACAGGCGAATACCATAATATTGGAACGGTTATCATGAATTTCACTCTCAGGATATGGCGGCAGAAAAATGCTGCAGCCAAAGGCGGAATGGTCACATACAGCGTGAGGGGTGTCTGCGCCGACAGCTCCTTTTTTGAAATGCTCGACACCCTCAACCAGCAGCTTGTTGACGAGGGAGCGGAGCCGGTCTGTTTCGACCATGACTGCCGTGAGGGAATCTGCGGAACCTGCAGTCTCTATATCAATGGGCGGCCCCACGGCCCTGTGAAAGGGGTGACTACCTGCCAGCTTCATATGCGCTCTTTCGCCGATGGTGACACCATCAATATTGAGCCCTGGCGCGCAAAGGCGTTCCCGATTGTGAGGGACCTCATTGTGGACCGCAGCGCCCTTGACCGCATCAATCAGGCGGGCGGGTATGTTTCGGTTAACAGTGGAGGCGTTCCCGATGCCAATGCAATTGCCGTGCGAAAGGCAGACAGTGACGCTGCATTCGACGCAGCCGCCTGCATAGGATGCGGCGCCTGCGTGGCCGCCTGTGCAAATGCCGCCGCAATGCTCTTTATCGGGGCGAAGGTGTCGCATCTGGCATTGCTCCCGCAGGGGAAGGTTGAGGCTCGGGAACGGGTGCTGACGATGGTGGAGTGCATGGATGGCCTCGGCTTTGGTGGATGCAGCAACACTTATGCCTGCGAGGCGGAGTGCCCCAAGGGAATCAGTGTTGCCAACATTGCCATGCTGAACCGCGAGTTTCTCTCATCGGCAATCAGGAAGGATAAAGCCAAGCCGTTTTCTGGAGGTTTCTGAGGGGTCAGTCTTTGACGCAGCGGACCGCGAGCCCGGTTTTTTTGCTGACTTTTCCCTTTCGTACCCGTCCGTCAAAATAGACGAATGAGCGCCCCTCGGCAGCCTTCGGGGAGAGTTCGGTAGCCGTCCACATCCGGCTGTATCCTCCTGTGGCTAAAAAGTCGCCATCGGTGTCGCGCCGTCCGCCGGCAGGTAGCAGACGGAATCCGATGGCGTCGGTGGCCCCTTCATTCGGTTCTGTCCACAGTTCAGTTGCTTTCAGCGCTCCTCCCGCCGATTCATCTCCCCCAAGGCTTTCTGTCAGCCTTGTCCATTCACTATCGGTAGCAACATGCCACCCAACAGGCGCAAGCCCTCTGGGATCGTTTACGGCGTACCAGTTGTAGAGGCGCCCGTAGCGCGTTTGGTTTTCCGCGCTGTTTGCATTGGAGCAGCATGCGGGTGAAGTCAGTGAGGCCCACTCTTCAGGGTCGGTGACTTCGGGAATCGGGTCACCGTTGCGGAAGTGGGTCGCTCTGAGGTTTTCCGCACTCCATACCATTCCGGCGGCTGCAAGGGTGCCGGAACTGTTGCCGTCATTGTCGGTCATCGGGGTGGAGGGACTCTGGCATGAGGCTGTGAAGAGGAAGAGGGGTAGAATGAGTGCGCGGAGCGTTTTCATGATAGCTGGGTGTCATAGTTGTCATATGCCAATAATTATGAGGCAATATACACAATGTTTGGTTTCTCGGCCATCACTTGGGCGCCTCTGTGAGATGATTATGGCGTAATGCTTGTCGGGTATATCGTCTCTACCTGCGTTGCAGCTGTTGCTGTTTGTTGTTTGAGCTCAAGGGATGTATAAATATATTTGCAATATCAATCAAACGCTTATGTCTGGAAAAGAGTATTCGGTGACAGGATTTATCGGACATCAGGTGGGGGTTACTGCAGGGGTTCTGCGAAAAGCGTTCGCTTCCAGAATCACAAGAAGCGCCGAGAGTATTTCACCCGAGCAGTTTGTCGTGCTTGCGCGTCTGAGTTTCGGTCAGGGCTTCAACCAGAACGAAATGGGATACCTGCTGAAGGATGATGCCAGCATAACCCGGATTCTCGATAGTCTTGAAAAGAAGGGGCTCGCCGTCAGAAAAAAAGTCGAGCATGACAGGCGCGCCAATATCGCGTTCATTACAGATAGCGGTACCGCTTTGGTTGAAAAGGTGTTTCCTGTGGTTGAGCAGCTCGATGCGAGTCTGCTTGAAGGAATCGAGGCTGATCAGATAGAAAATGTTTTTATGTTTCTTGAGAAGCTGAGGGAGAACGCAATTGAATATCACAATGTCATAATTCCGGCAGACCAGAAGAAGCCAGCAGGGATCAGGAACGAAAATAAACCATTATGTCAAAAGTAAAACCATATGTCATTGCTGCAGTTATTGTTATCGCCGGTATTCTGATAGGACGGTTGCTGGGCTCAGGAAACTCGCAGCAGCAGGAAAGAGCTGTGCCAAAAAGGAATGATCAGGTTCCCGTAACCAGAGTTGCCAACTCTGTCGTAAGCAGGACTATTGTCATGAATGGTAAAGTGGAAGCGGTGAAGAAGATCGAGATTTTTGCTGAAGTATCAGGCCTTTTTTTCGATGGCACGAAACCTTTCAGAGAGGGGCGCAGGTTCAGCAAGGGGGAGGTGCTCTTGAGTATAGAAGACAGCGTCTACCGTAACACGGTTCTTTCGGAAAAAAGTGCATTGCTGAATCAGATGACGCTGCTCATGCCGGATCTTTTGATTGATTTTCCTGAGCATGCCGGCCCATGGAAACTGTATGTCGATAATTTCAGCATAGAGCATTCCCTGCTCCCGTTGCCTCCAGCGGCAAACGACAGGTTGAGAAATTATGTTGCGGCAAGAAATATCTATGGCAAATATTTTGCGGTTCGCAGCATGGAAGAGATGCTCGGCAAGTATACCATACGCGCCCCTTTCGATGGAGTGGTTACGGTTTCAGAGGCAAATCCCGGCATCCTTGTCCGTAATGGTCAGAAAATAGGGGAGTTCGCGGCAACGACTGAATTTGAACTGGAACTCTCTGCGGCAGTTCGGGATGCGGGTTTGATTCACAAGGGTGATCGTGTGCTGGTATCATCCGATGATTTCGATAACGCTGTCGAGGCGAGGGTTGCAAGAGTCAACGAAGCGATTGATCCGAATACCCAGACTGTCGGTGTCTATGTTCTTCTCAATGATTCGCGTCTGAAAGACGGCATGTATGTTTCAGCATCACTGAGCGTTCAGGTTGATGATGCTGTTCTTATCGCCCGTGAGTTGCTTGACAGGGAGAGCCGTCTCTTTGTGCTGCGTGACTCGGTTTTTACCTTGCTGCCGGTCGAGGTGGTTTCACTTGACGGGAATACTGCTATTGTTCGAGGTATCCCTGAGGGTTCGTCACTTCTTTCCGAGCCGGTGGAAGGAGTGTATGATGGTATGTCGATATCAGAATCATCACTATCGGCTCAATAACAGAGCAAGGTTGATTGAGTATGAGTGGGGCGGGGCGCAAAATTTCAAACATTGATTCAGGACTGTGAAAGGTATTATCAAAATGTTTATCCGTTATCCTGTGCTGGGTAACGCCATATTTCTCGCGATCTTTCTTTTCGGATTTCTTGCTTTCAAGGCAATGAAAACGACCTTTTTCCCAGAAGTCCAATCGCACACCATCTTTGTCGTTGCTTCTTTTCCCGGAGCATCACCTGAAGAGATTGAGGAAGGAATCACGCTGAAAATAGAAGACGGGCTGAAGGGTGTGACCGGTATAGAAAGGGTGACTTCCGTATCGAAAGAAAATTCGGCAACAATAACGGTCGAACTGCTGGAGAAATACGATGCCAATGTGCTACTGCAGGAGGTAAGCAATGCGGTCGATCAGATAAGTTCTTTTCCTGTTGGTTTGGAAAAGATCAGGATCTACAAGATGGAGGTGACTGATTTTGTTGTTGCCTACTCTATCTATGGAGATGTGGACCTTCAGGTTCTGAAAACCTATGCCCGAAGGATCGAGCGCGATCTGCGCAACAAGGAAGGGATTTCAAAAATCACACTGAGCGGGTTTCCTGAAGAGGAGATCGAGGTAAGCATCAGGGAGGACGCACTCAAATCCTACGGCCTGACTATTGATGAAATTTCGGCAGCTGTCAGCAAGGCGAACCTGAGGATAACCGGAGGTACTGTCAAAGGTGTGGAGGAGGAACTCCTGATCCGTTCGGACAGCCAGGGATATTATGCGGCGGATTTAGAGGATATTGTTGTGCGCACAACGGCATCAGGCGGACTGGTGCGTCTGAAAGATGTTGCTCGGGTAAAAGACCGCTGGTCGGAAGATCCGAATCGTACTTACTATGATGGAAAGCCATCGGTAACCATCGATATCGACAAGACCAGCGACGAGGACATGTTTACCATCGCCCGAAAGGCTGCCGCATTCATGGAGGAGTTTGATGGCCGGCATGATGATATATCCATCAGCCTTCTCCGGGATGGTTCGGGAATCGTTCGGGAACGAGCCAACATTCTCACTTCCAATGGTCTTATCGGCAGCGTTCTTGTCCTGCTGTTTCTCTCTTTTTCGCTCAACCCGAGAATGGCTTTCTGGGTGGCTCTTTCTATCCCGCTTTCTTTTGCGGGAATGTTCATGCTTGGCACATTCTATGGCCTGACCATAAATGTTGTTTCCCTGCTGGCAATGATCCTTGTTGTCGGTATCCTGGTTGATGATGGCATCGTCATTGCCGAGAGTATTTATCAGCAATACGAAAAGGGCTTGAAGCCTTTTGATGCAGCGGTCAAGGGCACCATGGATGTGCTCCCTTCTGTCATGGCGGCAGTATTGACTACCATTGTGTTCTTTACGCTTTTCCTGTCGCTTGAGGGGGGGGTTCGGAGAGCGTTTCAGGGAAATCGGGTTTGTTGTGATTGCCACGCTGCTTATCTCTCTGGTGGAGGGTATTTTCATCCTGCCCGGACATATTGCCCATTCCAGGGCACTAAGGGGAGATCCTGAAAAAACTACATGGCTCCTGCGAAAATCAAATGCTTTTGTCCGTTTTCAGCGTGAGAGAATCTATGCACCTCTGCTGAGGTTCAGCATTGCCAATCCGCTCATTACTGCCATGGTGCCAGTTGCTTTAATGTTTGTTACTGTTGGGGCGCTGCAGGGAGGGATTGTGAAATTGACCTTTTTCCCCAACCTCGAGTATGATAATGTTCAGGTGACATTTGAAATGCCCGCAGGAACACGATATGCCATTACAGACAGCCTGCTGGCAACAATGGAGCGGTGTATCGGGGAGGTGGACGAAGAGTACAGGCAAGAATACGGACGGGAGCTGGTAACGGCAATTGGCCGCAGTGTTGGCCCTGACGCACATAAGGGCGCGCTCAGGGTGAGTTTGACCGAAAGTCAATTCCGGGAATGGTCAAGCAGAGATGTCTCCAATGCAATAAGCAGCAGAATCGGTGTTATTCCTGAAGCGGAAAAACTGCAGGTCGGAACGACCGGGTTTTGGGGGATGCCTGTCTCTGTCGCCCTGAAAAGCGACAACCTGACGCAGCTGAGAGAGGCCAAGGAATACCTTGAAGAAGAGTTGAAAAAGATGCCTGAACTGAAGGATGTTATTGATGATGATCCACCAGGCCTGAGAGAGGTTCGCGTGACGCTCAATGCGAATGCACGGTCGCTCGGGCTTCGGGAGGCTGATGTTATGAGCCAGGTTCGCAGTGGATTTTTTGGCTCTGAATCCCAGCGGATTCAGAGAGGGATAGACGAGGTAAAGGTCTGGATGCGTTTTACTGAAAATGACCGTTCATCGGTTGCCAGGATGGAACGAATGGATATCCGTTTCCCCGATGGACGGTCCTATCCGCTGGGCTCTATTGCCGATGTACAGATTCAGCGGGGAGTCTCTTCAGTCAATCATATCAATGCGCAGCGGGTGGTGAAAATCGAGGCGGATATCGTCAGTACCAAGGAGTCGGTTCCTGAGCTGCTCGAGTATATATCAGTGCAGATAATGCCGGGGCTTCTCAATAAATTTCCCGATGTGAGTTATGACTTTGAGGGGCAGAGCCGGGAGAGCGACAAGACAACCAGCTCGATGAAAAGGGTTTTCCCTGTTGTTCTTGGCCTGATGTTTCTTGTTGTTGTGTTTTCATTCCGCTCCTTTCTTCAGGCCGGGATTGTCTTTGTCATGATTCCTTTCAGCTTTATCGGGGTTGTGTGGGGGCATTTTCTTCAGGGCTATCTCATGAGCATTCTTTCGATGTTCGGCGTTATTGCGCTCATCGGAATTGTCATTAACGATGCGCTGGTCTTTGTCAATGCTTTCAATAGCAGGATAAAAGAGGGTATGCTCTTTGATGATGCTCTCTACGATGTCGGTCTTACTCGTTTTCGCCCTATTGTTCTGACCTCCCTGACCACTATTGCCGGTCTTGGTCCCTTGATTTTTGAACCAAGCCGTCAGGCACAGTTTCTCAGTCCGATGGCTATATCCGTGGCCTATGGTCTTTTGTTCGGCACTATTTTGACCCTGGTGATGCTTCCGGCTCTCCTGGTGCTCGCAAACCGTACCAAGGTTTTCTGGATAGGGCTTCTGACAGGGGAAAAACCGACGCCTGAATCGGTTGAGCCTGCCGTGCGGCAGGAGCTGTTTACTGGAGAGACGCTGGAGAATCAGGAGAAAGTGTGGCAAAGGGCGGAGTGAGGCCGGGGACGATGGCTGCAGAGAGTGAAAGAGAAAGAAAGTTCTGAGAGTTGAAAAATGTAATGGTCATATGATACGAACAATAGCCAGTCGTTTTATCTTGAAAAGCATAATGTTTGCCGGGATAGTGCTGTTTGGCGGGGCTTTTCTGGTTTCTCCGCTTTCTGCTGAGGAACTGTTGAGTCTTGAGGGTGCGGTTTCTGAGGCGCTCTCGCGCAACCAGGATGTCCAGGTTGCGAAAGGAAATGCCAAAATCAGCAGCAACAGTGTCAATATTGGTAACGCAGGCCTGTTGCCAAGGATCGACTTGACGGGATCGGCGAACTATCAGGACAATGAAGAGCCGGGGGTGTCGGGACTTGGTGAATTCACCTCAACAAGCGTTGGCCTGCAGGCAAACTATACACTGTTTGACGGATTCGGCAATGTGTATACATTCAGAAAGCTCAAAAGCGCCGGGAGAATCGGCAGATTTCAGGCGCGCAATGCCATTGAAGAGGTGATTCTTCTTGTCAGTGAGGCATATTATGGGCTTGCCGACGCCTCTGAGCAGGTTGCTGTTGCTGAAGAAGCCCTTGCAATATCGGGAGACAGGCTGAAGCGTGCCCGTCTCCGGAGTGAATATGGTCAGGCAAATTCCCTTGAGGTTCTTTCAGCGTCGGTGGACGCCAATGCAGACAGTGTTGCCTGGAAGCAGGCGCTGCTGGCTAAGGATAACTCAAGCCGCAGATTGAACCTGTTGCTGAACCGTCCTGTCAATGCTTCATACTCTATCCTGCGCGATGTTTCTTTTGACAGGAGTCTGAACAGAGAGGATATTCTCCAGAGCGCGAAACACTCTTTTTCTGCGTATCTTACGGCTCGTGAGTCGGTAACACAGGCCCGGCATGAGCTTGGAATAACCAGATCTGACTTTTTCCCCGAAATCGGAGTGCAGGCCGGTTACGGTTTCAGTAATACCCTTGCGGGCTTTCAGCCCGGAACAGATGATCTCTCGGGAAGCTTTTCTGCGGCTTTGACGCTGAACTTTAACCTGTTTAATGGCTTTCAGTCGAGTATCAGGAGCCAGAATGCCCGTATTGAACTGCAGAACCGGAAACTGCTTGAAGATAAGGCGTGTAATGAGTTGGAAAAGCAGGTGGCTGATACCTGGCAGGAGTATCTGAATACCCTTGATATTCTGGAGTTTCAGAAAAAAAATCTTGAGACGGCGGAACTGAATTTCAGGCGGTCAAAAGAGTTGTTCGTTCTCGGGCAGTTGACTGCCACAACATTCCGGGAGGCTCAGCTCAATTTGATTAATACTCGAAAAAGCATCGCTTCAGATCGATACGATGCCAAAATGCTTGAACTGAAACTGAAGCGGTTTGCCGGGTTGCTGGTCAGTGAAGAAGATATAAAGTGAGTAATGGTTGGTGAATTGTCAAATAAAAGCAGGATGTACAATGAAAAATCATAGGTTTTTATTTCGGCCCGGCGCCCTGATTATTCTTTTTGTTCTCTCTCTGACGATGTCGGGATGTGCTGGAGGAGCGAAGCCGGAGTCGGGGCGGATGATTCTGCCAGTGGAGCTTGAATGGGTGAAGAATGAAAAGCTGCATGGTCTTGAAACGGTTGTTCTTGCTGGAGATCCCTCCACTCCCCAGCCCTATGCACAGCGCATTCGTCTGGCACCGGGCACAAGGTTGGAGTCGCATTTTCATCCCAACTCTCACAGGATGGTAACAGTCTTGCAGGGGACGCTCTATTTCGCTTATGGCGACAGCTTCCAGGAGCAGGACCTTCGGGCAATGCCTCCGGGAAGTTTCTTTACCGAGCCTGCCAATGCACCCCATTATGCTGTGGTCGGCAGCGAAGAGGTTGTGCTTGAACTGCATGCCAACGGAGTGGATGGCACAACATATGTTGAGGAGCATGGTTCCCATTAAGTTGCGGGGGTTGAGTTGGCTGCATCGGCTGGAAGTTGTTTTTTGCGTTATTGTTGCAGTCGGAGCTTGGAATCAGCCGAGGAAAAGTGTATTAGATTCATCCGGGCGGACCTTTTTACAATGGCTGAGGGGTCCGGCTGCGGAGAAGTTCTGTCTGAGTATGTTCTGATTGGAGCTTCTTTTCGCAGCATATTTCTGTCCGGGTACCCTAAACTGACGGTATGCAACTCTTTCTGCTGTTTTTTCTGATTCTGCTCAACGGCATGCTCGCCATGACCGAAATCGCCCTTTTGACGGCGAAACGGTCCCGCCTTGGAAAGCTTGCCGAAAACGGCGACCGTGCTGCTGAGGCCGCCATTAAGCTTGGCATGGAACCAACCCGTTTTCTTTCGACCATACAGGCGGGTATTACTTCCATTGGCATTCTCAACGGCATCATTGGCGAGGGCGTCCTTGCTGGGCCGCTCGCCCTGTGGTTTTCTTCCCTCGGCATGGACGAGGAGTTCGGCCGTCTTGCGGCCACAGCCGTTGCCGTAGTTTCCATTACCTATGTTACCATTGTTGTCGGCGAGCTGGTTCCCAAGCGCCTCGCCCAGTTCAATCCGGAAGGGACCGCCCGTCTTCTGGCTCTGCCGATGATGACCCTTTCGGCCGTGGCGAAGCCTTTCGTGAAGTTGCTGTCGTTTTCAACCGATACCGTCCTTCGTCTTCTTGGGAAAAATCCGCTTGAGGTGCAGCGTATCACCGAAGAGGAGATTCACGCTCTGCTTGAAGAGGGTTCCGTGGCTGGTGTGATTGAGCAGCATGAGCATGAAATGGTCCGCAATGTTTTTCGTCTCGATGATCGCCAGCTCGGAACCCTGATGGTGCCGAGGGCGGATATTGTTTTTCTCGATGTGTCGCGTCCGACGGATGAGAATATCGGAAAGGTGACGGCGTCCGAGCATTCCCGCTTTCCCGTCTGTGACGGCAGCCTTCAGTCGCTGCTTGGGGTTGTCAATGCTAAACAGCTTCTTTCCCAGTCGTTGAAAGGTAGCCTTGAGGAGTTTACCTCACAGTTGCTGCCGCCGGTTTATGTGCCCGAGTCACTGACAGGGATGGAGCTGCTCGACCATTTCCGGTCATCCGGCAGCCAGATGGTGTTTGTTGTCGATGAGTATGGGGAAATTCAGGGGCTTGTTACACTTCAGGACATGCTTGAGGCGGTTACTGGAGAGTTTGTGCCGCGCAACAGTGAAGATTCATGGGCTGTGCAGAGGGAAGACGGCTCATGGCTTCTTGACGGACTCATTCCCGTTCCTGAACTCAAAGACACCCTTGAGCTGAAAGAGGTTCCCGAAGAGGAGAAGGGCCGCTACCATACCCTCAGCGGCATGATGATGTGGATGCTCGGCCGCATGCCGCAGACTGGCGACAGGATGATATGGGAACACTGGCGGCTGGAAATTGTTGACCTTGACGGTCAGCGCATTGACAAGGTGCTTGCCTCCAAAATTACCACCGAAGGCGGAAGCTCAACCATTGAACAGGAGAGGTGAAAGAATGATACAGTATGACCCGGACTGCATTTTCTGTCGTATCGTCGAGGGGAGCATCCCTGCCGACATCATCTACCGCAATGAACATGTGCTGGCTTTTCGCGACATTGCTCCTGCCGCACCACATCACGCCCTCATCATCCCTCTCCGCCATATAGTCTCCCTCAGCCATCTTTCGTCTGAAGACGAAGAGGTGGCTGGCCATATTCTTCTTGCTGCCGCCCCTGTTGCCGAAATTCTCGGCATCCGCGAGACAGGTTACCGCATGGTGTTCAACAGTGGAGCCGATGCCTTGCAGAGCGTGATGCATATTCATGGCCATGTGATTGGAGGCAGAAGCATGGGCTGGCCGCCTTTTCCTGGAGATGCTGTAGGTCACGGCTGTTAAGTCGCTCGCAGCACTCCGTTCTTTCTGAAGAAATCCGCGGAAACTTTTCCCCGTTCCCTGTTTGTTATCTACATTAAATCCAATTTAAGTTACCCGTTCAGGGATTATTACAAGAGGGAGATGCGGTATGCGGTTGTCAGAAATGGAAATTGGTGACAAAGGAGAGGTGATGGGTCTTAAGGTTGACGGGGCGGTCAGGAGAAGAATTATGGACATGGGGCTGATTAAGGGGACCCGGTTCAAGGTTCTTAGGGTGGCGCCTCTCGGCGACCCGATGGAAATTTTCTTCAAGGGGCTCTATCTGACCCTGCGCAGGCAGGAGGCGGAAGGTGTTATGGTTCAGAGAACCGGGGGCGTTGGCGACGGCTTCCAGATGACCGGCGGAAAGAGGAATCGTTGGCAGTGGGGGGCAAGACCATGAAGGAACTGAAAGAACTGACGGTCGCGCTGGCAGGGAATCCGAACTGTGGTAAATCCTCGCTTTTCAATGCTCTGACCGGGGCGCACCAGAAGGTTGGGAATTTCCCCGGAGTCACCATTGAAAAATATGAGGGGCACCTTGATTTTGGTGGGTACCGCATCAGGGTGGTCGACCTTCCCGGCACCTATTCACTGACCCCCTACTCTCCTGAAGAGATTGTGACCCGACAGTATCTTATTGAAGAGCGGCCGGATGTGGTAGTTAATGTGATTGAGGGCCCTAATCTTGAGCGCAGCCTCCTGCTCACCACGCAGCTGATGGAGATGGAGGTGGATTTCCTTGTGGCCCTGAACATGATGGACGAGGTTGAGGAGCAGGGAATAAGCATTGAAACCAAGCAACTACAGCAGTTGCTTGGTTGCCATATAGTGCCCACTTCGGCAAAAAAAATGACGGGAATAGAGGCTCTGCTCGACCATATTGTGCGGGTCGGGACAGGGAAGATAGAGATACAGAAGAACAAGCTGTTTTTCAGGCCCGCTCTGGAGGAGAGCATCAACGAAATTGCCGCTCTTGTGCATCATGAACCTCTTCTTCAGGGGTTCAACAGCCGTTGGCTTGCAATCAAGCTGCTTGAGAGCGACAGGGAGGCTTACCGCGAGGTGCGGCAGTATCCGGTATGGGTGAAGGTGGAGGGTGTTCTGCTGGATGCCATGAGGGAGGCCCGCCGTCTTGACGATTCCGATACCGAGGAACTGATTGCCGAAGACAGAAACGCATTTATCCGCGGAGCTATGAAGGAGTGCGTCCGGGCACCGCGCGAAAGACGGGCTACCATGACTGATTACATTGACATGGTGGTGCTTAACCGAGTCCTCGGACTTCCTGTGTTTCTTCTTGTTGTCTGGGCGGTCTTTCATCTCACATTTTCTCTTGGCGCTCCGGCTATGGACGCCCTCTCATTTCTTTTCGCACTGGCAGCGAATGCTGTTTCGCCGCTGCTTCCAAATGAGATGCTCCGCTCCATTCTGGTTGACGGAGTCATTGCGGGCGTGGGAGGCGTACTCGTCTTTTTGCCCAACATCGTGCTGCTCTTCATCGGCCTCTCCTTTCTGGAAGCTTCCGGCTATATGGCCCGGGCGGCTTTCGTTATTGACAGGGTGATGCACCGGTTCGGCCTTCACGGTAAGTCATTCATCCCCATGATAACGGGATTCGGCTGCTCCATTCCGGCCATTATGGCAACCCGTACACTCCAGAGCCGGACTGACAGGCTGGTCACAATCATGATAATACCCTTCATGAGCTGCGGGGCGAAGCTTCCGGTCTATGTGCTGCTCTGTGGTGCATTTTTTTCTCCCGCCATGGCGGGCAACATTCTTTTCGGTATCTATCTTCTCGGCATAGCCGTTGGGCTCTGGACTGCCTGGGTTCTCAAGTCGACCGTGCTCGGGAGCGATTCGGAGCCATTTGTCATGGAACTGCCCCCTTACCGATGGCCTACAATCGGTTCGGTGATTTTTCAGGCCAAGGCCAAAGCGCTGATGTATGTCAAAAAAGCGGGGACGCTTATTCTTGCTGCGGTGGTGTTGATATGGGTTGCCGGGAACTATCCTAAGAATCCGGAGCTGGATGGGGCTTTCGCTTTGCGGATCTCGGAAATTCAGGGGGATAGTGGGCTGCTTCCGGCTGAAAAAGAGAGGCTGAGTGGTGAGCTTGGGCGCATGCTTCGGAGCGACCAGTTGGCATACTCTTTTGCCGGAAGGGCAGGCATGTTCATGGAGCCGGTGCTTAGGCCCATAGGGTTTGACTGGAGAATAGGAATAGCTCTGGTAACGGGGCTGGCTGCCAAGGAGGTTGTTGTGTCAACCATGGCTACCATCTATGCTCTTTCAGCAGAGGAGGGCTCAGCCGATTTGAAAACAACGCTTCAGAGGGATCCCGCATTCAACAGGGCGACGGCTTTGAGCCTTATGGTGTTTGTGTTGCTCTATCTTCCCTGCATGGCAGCACTGGGCGTGATGAAAAAAGAGGTTGGCCGCTGGAAGCCGGTATTGCTCTACTCGGTTTACTCGCTTACGATAGCCTGGGTCATGTCGTTCATCGTCTACCGGACAGCCCTGCTTATTCTGTAGTTGAGGGTTCCGAAACTGCCGGCCCCTCTGTTTCCACCACCACAAGGCCGCTCTCTTCAGCGCTGGTGATGATGTCGTCAACAGGCATATTCATGGGGGCGGGCTTTCCGTCAATCATGGTGATGGTGACGGCGGGGTTGGCTTTGATGTGTTCGGCCATAACTTCTTCCCAGTGTACACGGACCGGTTCTTCAAGCGAGGTCCATGCCAGGCGCCCCCTGCATTTGGGGAATTTGGAGCATCCAAGCCATGGGCCCCGTTTGCCGACACGGAGGTTCATGGGCGCACCGCACTTCGGGCAGGCAAGATCTGTCAACACGGGAGGGAGCTTCATGGGTTCAATCTGGCGCTGTTTGCCCAGATTGAGCAGCCCCTTGCATTTAGGGTAGCTGGAACAGGCAAGAAAGGGGCCGTGGCGGCCGTTGCGCAGCAGCATGTGCCCTTCATTGCATGAGGGGCAGAGAATGCCGGTATCCTTGGGTTTCTCTTTGTTTGTGGCAATGGGTGTGATGTTGCGGCACTTTGGGTAACGGGAACAGCCAAGAAATTTTCCGCTCTGGGTCCACTTGACAATCATTCTTCCCTCGCCGCATTTTTCACAGGGCGCAGCATCCCGGTTCTGGGGAATGACGGGGTCCTCCTTTCTGGCGCTGAGGGTAGCCTCAAGGGGCTTGTAGAAACGGTCGAGCACCGACTCATAGTCATCCTCGCCAACGGCAACCTTGTCGAGCTCGTTTTCCATTCCGGCCGTGAAATCGACATTGAACAGCTCTGGGAAGTTGGAGACCAGTATTTCCGATACATCCATACCGAGCACGGTGGGGATGATCTTCTTTTTCTGCAGCTCTACATATCGCCTATCCTGCAGGGTCGAGAAAATCGATGCATAGGTTGAAGGGCGACCGATGCCGAAATTGTCGAGATCCTTTACCAGTGTTGCTTCGCTGAAACGGGCCGGAGGCCGGGTAAAGCTCTGGCGGTTGTCTATCGGTCCGAGATTGAGCGGGTCGTTCTCCGCAAGCACTTTGGGCAAGCGGACCGTCTGCTCTTTTTCTCCTTCATCTTTTGTTGATTTGCGTTCTTCGTAGGCCAACTCCTCCTGATCGTTGAACACCTTCATGAATCCAGGAAAAAGAACCCTGCTTCCGTTAGCCCTGAACGAGATACGGGCGTCGGGGTCACCGATGTCAACACGGGTCTGCTCAATTTTTCCCGGCGCCATCATTGCGGCAACAAACCGCTTCCAAATAAGATCATAGAGGCGGTACTGGTCGGGGGTCAGATAGGGTTTCAGATCCTCAGGCCGTCGGTTGACTGAAGTCGGGCGGATGGCTTCGTGGGCATCCTGTGCGTTTTTGGATGACTTTGCAGCAGCACCACCGAAGCCTATATACTCTTTGCCGAAGGCGTGTTCAATGAAATTGTGAGCCTGTCCCTTTGCCTCATCGCCAATCCGTATGGAGTCGGTTCTCATGTAGGTGATGAGGCCGGTTGCCCCTTCGCTTCCAAGGTCAATGCCTTCGTAAAGGTGCTGGGCGGCACGCATGGTTTTTTTTGATCCGAACCCGAGCTGGTTCGATGCGGCCTGCTGAAGAAGCGATGTGGTGAACGGGAGTGGCGGACGGCGTTGCTGGGTGCGTGGTGTAATTGAGGTGAGACTGTAGTTTCCCTTTGAAACAAGTGCGGCTGCAGCCTCGGCTGAGGTCTGGTCTCTGAGTTCGGGTTTTTCCCCGTTGATGCTTATCAGGCGAGCCTTGAACGATTCTTTTCCTGAAGTAATGAAGTCGGCCGCAATGGTCCAGTACTCCTGTACCTCGAAGCGGTTGATCTCCATTTCCCGCTCACAGATGAGGCGAAGGGCTACAGACTGAACCCGACCGGCGGAGAGGCCGCGCATGACTACATTCCATAAAAAAGGACTGACCCGGTAGCCTACAATTTTATCAAGCCCTTGGCGGGTCTGCTGCGAGCGGACAAGCCGGTAGTCAATCTGGCGGGGGTCTTCTATTGCCTCGATAATGGCGCTTTTGGTGATTTCATTGAACATGACCCGCGTGACGGGTTTGTCCGTTTTTCCGATTTCGTTGGCTATGTGCCATGCAATGGCTTCGCCTTCGCGGTCAGGGTCAGTGGCAATCATGACGGCGTTGGCCTCTGCAGAGAGTTTTTTCAGCTGGCGGACCACTTTGTCTTTCCCGGCTATCACCTCATAGCGGGGCTCGTAATGGTTGTCGAAATCAAGGCCGATCTCTTTTTTGGGGAGGTCTTTGATGTGGCCGACCGATGCAAAGACCGCATAGCCATCACCAAGGTATTTGTTTATGGTTTTGGCCTTTGAGGGCGATTCAACAACAATCAGGGTCCTGTTTTTGGCCGAGAGTGAAGGTGTTTTTACTGCCATTGCATCAGTCCCGTAGTAAGAGCGTTATCAAGAAGAGCGTGTTGTGGCGAATTTTGAAAAAGATAGACCTTGCATTCGTAAAAACAAATTTTACCCCTAAAAGGATTCTTTCTTCACTTTCACCGGAGGGGTTTCAGAGGCGCAGTATATTTATTATAATGAGTCCCGAAACCCCCTTTCGAGCCCTAAACCCTAACGCACGGGATTTTCATGATGCTCTTTCTGTCACGGCTCGGCCGCTGTTCAGTTGTTCCCTTCTTGATGGCTCTGTTTTTTTTGGCTTCCTTTTCCGCTGCCGTTGCTGCTTTGCCTGCTTCAGGCGTGGCTCAGCCAACCGTTCCACTGCGCGTTTCGCTTGGAGGGGGCGAGGGTTATACTATAGGGGTTCTTGCGAGGAACGACGGTGGCTCCCTATGGGTTGACCTCGGCTCCATGACGCGGGCGCTGAGGCTTAGCCTTCGTGTTTCGGGGGGGGAGCTTTCTGCCGAAGAGGCACTCAATTCTCCCGGCAGTGTAATGGCGGTGAGGGGTGGCAGCTCTTTCGTGCGCATTGAGCCACGCAATCGCTCCACCGCTCCTCGCATGCTTCAGCTTCGTCTGGCGCCGAAACTTATAGGCGGCCGCCTTTTTCTTCCTCCTGCCGCCGCAGCCAGGCTTTTTTCTCTCTGGCTTGACCGTGACATCCTCTACAGCCAGAAGGAGGGTATGCTGAAGGCATGGACCGCCCCGCGCCCCGCGGCCCGTTCAACCGCTTTGGTTGGCTCGCTGGCAACTCCTCGGCTGGCAGCATCTCCTGCTGCATTTGCCGGTCCAACGCGCATTGTCGGGATTGCCGTTGAAGAACGGGCCAACGGGGCCATCATCAGCATGACGGCGTCGGGAGCTTCGACAGATGCCGTGGTTCTGCAACCGGACGCTTCAGGGCATGCTTTTTTTACCCTCAAGGGAGCTTCCGGCGACATTGCGGCTCTCACCAAAACCTTCAGGCAGGGAGTCGTTCGCGGCATCACGCCGTCTGAAACTCCGGAAGGGCTTCGTTTTACTGTTTCGTTTGATCCGGACGCAAAGGTTGTGAGCCCGATTGAATTCCAGAAGAGCAAGACCTCCAATCGCTACCGGCTTCTTGTACGAAGCGAAGCGGATGTGAAGGCGATACGGGAGAGCGAAAAAACGCGACGGATTACAAGCGTCATTCAGAAGGATATGGAGAAATGGAAGCTCGATACCATTGTGCTTGATGCCGGGCATGGTGGCAAAGATCCTGGAGCGGTTGGGCTGAAGGGGACACGGGAAAAGGATGTTGTACTCAATATCGTGAACGATCTCGGCAGCATCATCGCCCGGAAATGGCCTGATGTACGGGTGGTCTATACGCGCAAGGACGACCGGTTCATTCCTCTGCATGAACGGGGGAAAATTGCCAACCGTGAAGGGGGCAAGCTCTTTTTGAGTGTTCACGCCAACGCAAACAACAAACGCAGCATCCGTGGAGCGGAAGTTTACATTCTCGGTCTTCATAAAACGAAAGCCGCCCTTGATGTGGCCATGCTTGAAAATGCCGTGATCAGTCAGGAGGCTGATTCCGAGGACCGGTACAAGGGCTTTACCCAGGAGCATCTGATCATGAGTTCCATGGCCCAGAACGCTTTTGTGCGGCAGTCAACTTCCCTTGCGCAGGAGATTCTGCGGCCCATTGACCGCTCGCCCACCATTCATGGCCGAGGCGTCCGTCAGGCCGGTTTTATGGTGCTCTGGACCCCCTCCATGCCCAGTGCTCTAGTTGAGGTTGGGTATCTTTCAAACCCTCAGGAAGAGAAGATTCTTCGCGACCGTCAGGAGCAGACCAAAATAGCATACAGGGTGTTTCAGGGGCTTGAGGTTTACAGGAAAAATTATGAAGCGTCCCGGCTTGCTGCCATGGAGCGCTGAACCCTCCCCCTTTTTCCCTCTTGCAAAGTTGTCAACCTGATGCTACATTCAGGTTGACAATAACCGCCGCCCCTCATTAGGCAACCCTTCTCCGGTCTCTTTCATGAACGAAGTATCTCAACAGATTCTCGGCCGTCTCTCCTCCGCGTCCGGCTTTCTTTCCGGTGCGGCGCTTTCCAGGGAGTTCGGCATGACCCGCAGTGCGGTCTGGAAGCATATCAGGATGCTTCGAAGCGGCGGGTACGGAATTGAAGCCCGTAGTGGTCGCGGCTACAGGCTTGCCTCCATGACTGGAATTCCCTCTGGGCCGGAGGTGGAGAGCTTTCTCAACACCCGTGCGTTCGGTAGGGAACTGGTATGGGAAGAGGAGCTGCTTTCAACCAACACAACGGCTCGGGTTCTTGCGGTTCAGGGGGCGGCGGAGGGGACGGTGGTTGTGGCGGACCGGCAGACCGGGGGACGGGGACGGCTTGGTCGAAGCTGGGAGTCTGCTCCCAAGGTCAATCTCTATTGCTCCCTTGTGCTTCGGCCCCGTGTTCCTCTTCAGCGTATTCCCCAGATGACCCTGCTTGTTGCCGTTGCAGTACACCGCGCCCTTGCGGAAATTCTTCCTGAGCTTTCGACTGCAATCAAGTGGCCGAACGATATTTATGCCGATGGCCTGAAGCTGGCGGGCGTTCTTTGTGAAATGGAGTCGGAGGCCGACTGTGCGCACTTCGTGGTGGTCGGCATTGGCATTAATGTCAATCAGGAGTCCTTTCCTCCCCATCTTTCTCAAAGCGCTACTTCCCTCAAACTTGCATCTGCCAGAAGCGTGTCCCGTCCGGAACTTCTGGCCGCGATTCTCAACCAGTTTGAGCCGCTCTACCATGCATGGTGTGAGGCTGATGACCTTGCTTTTGTGCTTGACTATCTTGAACGGCACGCATGGCTGAACGGCCGGGAGGTTGAGGTTTCGCGGCTTCATGGGAAGGTTTCGGGTCGGGTTGCGGGCCTCTCGGCTTTGGGAGAGTTGAGGGTTGTGGGTCAGGATGGCTCAACTCACATGATAGGGTCGGGTGAGGCCACCCTGAAACAGTAAACAGGTTGTAAAGTAAATTCAATGCAGAGCATGGACACAAAAACGCTTCATCCCGCTGTTGCAGCGGCATACCGGGTTCTTGAAACTGGCGAACCCATTTCCCGTGAAGAGGCCCTGCTTCTTGCCGGACTGCCGGGGGAGCTTTCGCTTGACCTTGCTTCGCTTGCCAACAAGGTCAGAACCCGCTGGGCAGAGAGTGGCATTCATGCCTGTTCGATCATGAACGCCAAATCCGGGGTATGCAGTGAGAACTGCCGGTTTTGCGCCCAGTCGCGCCACAACCATGCCGATATAGAGGTCTATCCTCTTGTTGACGAGGATGCGGTCCTTTTTGAGGCCCGGGGATGCGCCGAACAGGGGGTGTCGCATTTCGGGCTTGTTACCAGCGGTTACGGCTACAGGACCATGAATGCGGAATTCAAGCGCATTCTTGCCATGATTGATAGGCTGCACAAGGAACTTCCGGAACTTCATGTTTGTGCGTCCATCGGCATACTTGGCCCTGAAACGGCTGCGGCGCTGGCCCGGCACGGCATTGCCCATTACAACATCAATCTGCAGGTAGCACCTGAAAAGTATGCCGGGCTTATTGCCGATACGCACGGGATTGAAGAGAGGATGGAGACCGTCCGCCTGCTTCGGAGCGAAGGCGTCAAAGTGTGCTGCGGGGGAATCATTGGTGTGGGCGAACAGATGGCCGACCGTGTTGCCATGCTCTTTACCCTTCGCGATCTCGATGTTTCCGTTATCCCCATCAATGTTCTTGTTCCCATTGAGGGAACCCCTCTTGCCGGTGCTGACCCGGTGCCGCTTGCCGACCTTGTAAAGGTGTTTGCCATAGCCCGTCTTATCCACCCCCGGGCGACCATCAAGTTCGCTGCCGGCCGCGAGACGCTCATGAAGGATTTTCAAGGGCTTCTGATGCTTTCGGGCGCGGATGGCTACCTGACCGGAGGTTACCTGACCACGCGGGGCCGTGAGGTGGCCGATGATCACCGTTTTGCCCAGCGCCTTGCCAGTTTTTCCTGAAGGGGGACATAATGGAGTTTCATGATCGCATACAAAGGGAGCTCGGAGCCATGCAGAGCGCCGACCGGTATAGGACCATACCCAGTGTTGCCGGCCGTTTGGGCCGTCATATCACAATCGGGGAAGAGCGCCTCCTGAACCTCTCTTCCAATGATTACCTTGGCCTGGGTGACGACCCAGTTCTTCGTTCTGCCTGGCTGGAGGCGGCGGGGGCGGACCTTCCTCCCATGAGCAGCTCTTCTTCTCGCCTTCTCACGGGAAACCATCCGCTTGCTGAAGCACTGGAGGCGGAGCTTTCAGCGCTTTACGGTGGACGGGCGGCCATGTTGTTTAATAGTGGCTACCATGCCAATACCGGTATTCTTCCCGCTCTTGCCGGCCGCCATGATCTGGTTCTCTCCGACCGGCTCAACCATGCAAGCATTATTGATGGACTGAAAATTTCGGATGCAAACTGGAAGCGCTACCGCCATCTCGACTGCGACCATCTTGAGGAAATGCTGCAGGAGGCCCGGGGGAAACGGCGCCAGTGTTTCATTGTATCAGAATCAATTTTCAGCATGGATGGGGATCTGGTTGACTTAAAGCGTCTCGTTGAGTTGAAAAAGCGGTACGGGGCCATTCTCATTCTCGACGAGGCTCATGCTGTTGGCACACTTGGGCAAGAGGGGCTGGGGCTCGCGGAGCAGGAAGGTCTCGGAGGAGAGGTCGACATCATTGTGGGCACCTTCGGCAAGGCATTTGCTTCCACCGGGGCCTATGCAATCATGGCCCCCCTCCTGCGGGAGTATCTGGTCAATACCGCAAGACCATTCATTTTTACTACGGCCATTCCTCCGGTGATGCTTTCCTGGAGTCTCTGGACTCTTCGCCGTCAGACCGGGATGCAGTTGGAGAGGGAGTCGCTGCAGGCGCTTGCCTCGAAGCTTCGCACCTCGTTGCAGCGGCAGGGGTTCACTGTTCCGGGTGAAAGCCATATTGTGCCGGTGTATGCCGGAGCAAACAGCCGCGCGGTTGCTATGGCCGAAGCGCTCAGAAAGAATGGCTTTCTTGCTCTGCCGGTTCGTCCTCCGACGGTTCCCCAAAACACGGCCCGCATCCGTATTTCCCTGCGCGCAACGCTCCGCTGGGAAGATGTGGAGGGGGTTGCCCGGGTTCTCGGAGAGGTTGCATGAAGGAGGTATGGTTGAGAAAAACGGGAACGGAAGAGCTTGCACTCTTTTTCAGTGGCTGGGGCATGGACTCCGCTCCGGCTGAAGCTCTTTTTGCCCGTTCTGTGGAGATGGGGTTTCGGGGCGACATGGTTGCTTTTCATGATTACCGGAGCCCGGAGTGCAGCGCGGAACTGCGTCGGGCGGTTGAGGAATACCCCCGCCGTATTCTTTTGGCATGGTCACTGGGTGTTTGGGCGGCAGAGCGCTCCTCCATTCCCCCTCCCGACCTTGCCGTTGCGGTGAACGGCACTCTCTACCCCCGTCATGCGGCTTTGGGTATTGAACCCGCATTGTTTGACGCGACGCTTGAGAGCTACTCCGAAACGAACAGGGTGCGCTTCAACCGGCGGATGTGCGGCTCGCGGGAGGTTCTTCGTCATTTCAGCGCAATCTCTTCCACGAGAGCTGCTTTCGACCAGCAGGAGGAGCTCGGCCGGATCAGGGAGTTGCTTCTTGCCGAGCCCGTCAGAGAGCCATCTGGATGGAATTATTCTCGGGCCCTCATTGGCCTGAAGGACGCTGTTTTTTCCCCTGAATCCCAAGGCTTGGCCTGGAAGGGAACGGAGCAGCGGGTTATGGCAGAGATGCCTCACTGGCCTTTTTTTCATGAATCAACCATTATGGAGCTGACTGCATGAGGGGGGAGAGGGACAAAATGCTGGTCGGTGAGCGCTTCCGCCGTGCGCTTGGCACTTACCCTGAGGGTGCGATGGTTCAGGAGGTCATGGCCCGTGAGCTGGTTTCCATGGTTAGTCGCCATGCAGGAACGGAGCCGTTGGGGCGGGTTCTTGAAATCGGAGCGGGCTCGGGTCTCTTGACGGAGCTGCTTCTGGAGGCTTTCCCTGTTGCCAGCTTTATAGCTAACGATCTGGTGAGGGAGTGTCAAGTGCCGCTTCAGGGTATTGCCCGGCGCCACCGGGTCGGGGAGTTTAGGTTTCTCGGTGGAGATATTGAGGAGTGTGGGGACCTGCCCCATTCGCAGGATCTTGTGGTATCAAACGCTACCCTGCAGTGGCTCAATGATCTTGACGGTCTGTTCGGACGGATTTTACGGAGTCTGCTTCCTGGAAAAATATTTGCCTTCACCTCTTTCACTGCCGGTAATATGCAGGAAATCGCCATGCTCGGTGGGGGAGAGCTCAACTACCCGGCGCCGGAGGAGATTGGGAAGATTGCCGGACGGCATTTTGAACTGCTTGAACTGAAGGATACCCGCGAGCAGCTCACCTTTCCCTCGCCCAGTGAGGTCCTCGGCCATATTCGCCAAACCGGCGTCAACGGTCTTGCGCGGGAGCGGTGGAGCAGAAGTCGCTATCGCGACTTCATGGAGAGTTACAGAAGGGAGTTTTCAGTACAGGGAGGCGTTAGCCTCACCTACCGGCCGCTCTATTGCGTACTGAGGAGAAGAAAGCTGTGAAGGGGCGTATAACAGTTGTTTCCGGAATTGACACCGGGGTTGGAAAGACCGCTGTGACCGGGCTGCTGGGGGCCGCTATGCTCCGTGAGGGGTGTCGGGTCATCACCTCAAAAACAGTACAGACCGGGTGCAGCGGCATTGCTGACGACATTCTGGAGCACCGGCGGCTGATGGGTATCCCTCTGCAGGAGGTGGACTGTCTCGGTATTACCTGCCCGCAGGTGTTCCCCTTTCCTGCATCTCCCCATTTTGCCGCCTGTCTGGCCGGAAGTGTGGTTGACATCGCCCGAATCACTGAGGCAGCGGGCGCTCTTCAGAAACAGTATGACGAGGTGTTGCTTGAAGGTGTGGGAGGGCTGCTTGTTCCCCTTTCGCCCGATCTGCTCTTTCTCGACTATGTCAAATGCTGCTCGTGGGATCTTCTGCTGGTCACAGGCCCGCGGCTCGGAAGCATCAACCATACCCTGCTCTCCGTGGAGGCCTGCCTCTTTAGGGCGGTTCCGCTGAAGGGGATTATCTACAACCGGTTTGGGGAGCAAGACCCCCTTATTGCAGAGGATACGCTTGAAACCATCCGGCGGGAGCTCTTCCGTCGTTCGCTCTCTCTGCCCGTCATTGATTTCTGCTCCTCCTCCTTCCGCCGTTCCGATCTTGAGCAACTCGGCCTTGTTGAGCCTGAACCATAGTATTTTCCCATGAAGACGACCCCACTCTGGAATGATTGATCTTGATTTTGACCGCCGCCACATATGGCATCCATACGCCTCAATGAAGAATCCCCTGCCGGTCTTTCCTGTGTCGGCGGCAAGCGGAGTGCGCCTCCATCTTGAGGATGGCCGGGAGCTGGTTGACGGCATGTCGTCATGGTGGGCGGCAGTTCACGGCTACAACCATCCGGTGCTCAACCGCGCTGCTCGGGAGCAGCTTCGACGCATGAGCCATGTGATGTTCGGTGGGCTGACCCATGAGCCGGCAGTGAAGCTTGCCCGCCAGCTGGTGGCAATAACTCCCGATTCCCTCGACAGGGTTTTTTTCAGCGATTCAGGTTCTGTTGCCGTTGAAATTGCCATCAAAATGGCCGTGCAGTACTGGGGAGCTCTTTCCAGACCGGCAAAAAAAAGGATGCTGGCTCTCCGCTGTGGCTACCACGGCGACACCTTCGGCGCCATGTCGGTTTCCGACCCACTCACCGGCATGCACTCACTGTTCCGCGGCGCTATTCAGGAGCAGCTGTTCGCCCCTTCGCCCGAGTGCCGCTACGGTGAACCCTGCAGGGACGATGATATTTCAGCCATGGTCCGGCTGCTGGAGGAGCATCACCATGAGCTTGCCGCCGTCATTGTGGAGCCGATGGTGCAGGGTGCAGGCGGAATGCGCTTTTACTCTCCCGACTGGCTGGTGAGGCTCCGTGAGCTGTGCACCGCTTTTGGCGTGCTCCTTGTGTTTGATGAAATCGCTACGGGATTCGGCCGGACCGGCAAAATGTTTGCCATGGAGCACGCCGGCGTGGTGCCCGACATTCTCTGTGTTGGAAAGGCGCTGACCGGCGGGTATATGTCGTTGGCTGCAACCCTTGCCTCCCCAGAGGTTGCTGATGCAATTTCGTCGGGAGAGCCGGGTCTCTTCATGCATGGCCCCACCTTCATGGCCAACCCCCTTGCAACGGCAGTGGCTTCTGCAAGCGTGGGCCTCCTGCAGTCGGGCGACTGGCAGGCCTCAGTGCGGCGAATTGAGACGGGGTTGCGGCGGGGGCTGGAACCCTGCCGTGGTTTTGAGGGAGTGGTGGATGTGAGGGTGCTCGGGGCCATCGGCGTGGTAGAATTGGAGCGGCCGGTTGATATGGCTTCCATCCAGCAGGAGTTTGTGAGGCGCGGGGTCTGGGTGCGTCCCTTCGGCCGGCTGGTTTACCTGATGCCTCCGTTCATTATTGAAGATCGGGATCTTGACCTGCTTACGGCTGTGGTTCGCGAGGTTGTGGCCGGGGAGGTTGCCGGAAGATGACGGAGGATGAGCTCGATCGCCTCCTCCGGCCTGAAGTGATGGAGGAGATTCGTCGGAGTGCGGACGAGGATCCGTCGGCATTCGCCATGCGTCACAGTGGTCGGGATGATCTGCCTGCAAGGGCGATTGCCGAGCAGATTGCATGCAGAAAGAAGGCTGCAAAAAAACTGCTGGAACTCTCCCGGCATGAACTGCTCTATACCTCCCGTGCCCTTGAGCAGGCATCAGCAGAGCGGGTGGCCGCATACCGCGCAACGCTGATGAGGGGAGAGAGAGCGATTGATCTTTCGGGAGGGCTTGGCATTGACAGCTGTTTTCTCGCGCGTTCGTTCCGCCATATGGATTTCGTTGAGCGCGACCCCCTTCTCTGCCGACTCGCTTCCCATACCATGCAGGTTCTGGAACGGAAGAATGTTGCCATTCACTGTGGCGAAGGGTTCGCTGTTCTTGATTCCTTTCCCTCTGGCACTTTTGACTGGATATTCGTTGACCCCGATCGGCGTGAGGCAGGGCGCCGGAAGGTGGGGCTCAGTGAGTGTTCTCCCAATGTGGTTTCGGGCCATGACGCACTCCTGCAAAAAGCGCCCCGGGTATGCATAAAAGCCTCGCCTGCCCTTGAACTCTCGGGACTGAAGCGCGAGCTTCCCTCACTTGAATTGATTATTGTTGTCTCCCTCGACCGCCAGTGCAGGGAGAGCATGCTGATGCTTCGGCGGGGCACGGCGCAAGAGAACGGGCAGGAACGAAAAGCGGTCTGCCTGCAGTCGTCGGGTGTGGGCGAGTATGAGGTTTCCTCAAGGGGGGGAGTGCAGAGGAGGATTGCTGCTGAGCCCGGCCCCTGTTTTTTTGAGCCCGATCCGGCAATCATCAAGGCGGGACTTTCGGCAGAGGTTGCCGAAGAGTTCGGGCTGAAGTTCCTGAACCACTCGGTTGACTACCTGACCGGCGTCCGAACGGCGGAAGAGTTTCCCGGTAGAACATTCCGTCTGATTGCCAGTACTCCTTACAAGCCGAAACTGTTCCGGCTCTTTCTCAAAGAGCACCAAATTCACGGCGCCTCCATACAGAGAAGGGATTTTCCGCTCTCGCCCGAAGATCTTCGCAAACTCTACCGCCTCAAAGAGAGCAGCAGCAGATTTCTCTTTTTTACGCGCAATGCGTTGGGTGAAGCAACCGTTTTTTTCTGCCTCAGCCCACTTCGCCCTGAAGGCGAAGAAGCTCCTTAAGCGCAAGGCCGTAACGGAGCCCCTGTGCACTGACCCGGATTTCTCCGATGCCCAGGATGCGCATGAACTGATGGAGAATCAGGGTGCCCATGGGAATCACATCCGCCCGTCCTTCGGGAATGCCTAATGCCATAATCTCCTCAAGCTTCATTGCTTTCAGCCGTTCAAGAAGGTTGTGGACATCGTCGTAGCTGAGAAGGTAGTTGTGGACTTTCGTCACATCAAACTCCCTGTCTCCCCGAACAATCTGCGCAATGGCTGTTATGGTTCCGGCCACTCCGTATACCCGTTCACGGGATGCGAAAAAGGGGAGAACTGCTCCGGTCAGAAGTCGGTTGATCTCCTCTTTTGCTAGTTTGTACTCCTCGGGGGCCGGGGGGAGGGAGTGGAAAAACCGTTCGGTCAGCCGAACGGAGCCGATGTCGAGGCTGACGCTTTGGGTAATGCCATCGGTTGAACCCATGGAAATCTCCGTGCTTCCTCCGCCTATGTCTGTGACAGTAAAGGGGGCGGGAATGTTCTCCATTCCAGAAACCGCGCCAAAAAAGGTGAGCTCGGCCTCCTCTTCGCCACTGATGCAGCGAACGACTATGCCGGTTGAACGAACCAGTTCGCTGGTGACCTCCATTCGGTTTTTTGCATCGCGTAGCGCACTGGTGCCAGTGGCAATAATAGTATCTGCTCCCTCATCATTGCTGATTTTTTTGAATTCCAGAAGGCAGTTGATCAGCCGTTCCTTGGCCTCGCGGTCGATTATTTTCAGTTCGTCAACCTGCTGGCCGAGGCGTACTATCGCCTGTTTGTGATGCACCGGCTTTATCGTTCCCTGCTTCGGGTCGATGTCGACAATGAGAAGCAGAGCTGTGTTGGTGCCTATATCTATGCAGGAAACTCGTTCCATAATATGAATCTGTTTTATGGTAATGGTTATGTTGAGCTGCGGCGAACCAGAGCGGAAAGCCACTCCTCTTCGTAGATTGTCCTCACGGCTTCGTAGTTAAGTCGTTTGAGCAGTTTTTTGAGCCATGCTTCGTCCCAGGCCAGTATGCCTGAAAGCAGGACGGCTGCGCCTGGTGCGCTTTGGGCGATGACCGGCAGAATCCGGTCGATGACATTTTTGTTGATGTTTGCCAGTACAAGGGTGTAGCCCTGCTGAAGATTGCTTTTCAGATCTTCTTCGGCGTCAAGCAGTTCAATGTGGATGTCGGATGCCTCGTTTTCGGCAATGTTTTCAGCTGCATTTTCAGCTGCCCAGCTGCTGTTGTCGAACGCGAGAATCGGCTGGGTGTTGCCGAGTCTGCGAGCTGCAATGGCCAGCACTCCCGTTCCCGTCCCTATGTCCATAATCCGCTCGCGGCTGATATCCATCTCCTCAAGCTGGCGGAGCATCAGCCGCGTTGTTTCGTGGTATCCGGTGCCGAACGACATTTTTGGGTTGATGGTAAGCACAATCTGGCCGGGCTTTTTCGGAGCCTCTCCTTTTTTTTGGGCAATCAGGAACCGGTCCGATATTTCAATGGGTTTTAGATGTGCTTCCCATTCCTCGTTCCAGTTCCGCTCGGCAATGAAGGAGGCCTCCATTGCCGGGGCAACTCCCGGAAGCCGCTGAAGCGCGGCCCTTGCGGCTCGTTCCTTTTCCGGGTTCCAGCTCTGTTCCGGCAGATAGGCCAAGAGCAACCCGTCCTCCTCCTGAAAGGAGACGATTCCCTCCAGCGAGAGGAGCGCAATTCCCAGCTCATGGCGTGCGGCGTCAAGGGCTATTGCCAGCTGGATGGTGTTGTGTGTTCCTGGTAGGGGCATACGCTTTGATTTCAATTTCAGTGCGCAATATAAACATTCTCTCATACTACCAGCTCTCCCCTCCCGGAGCCATAGAAGATTTTCTTTTTTTAAGCTATATTTGCACTCCCGAGAGAACTTTCCCTGCCCTTTCGGGCCGGGGCATTCACGGCAGCTTTTTCGCTGCTGTAAACTTTTTGCAAAATTTTATGGCTGTGATGAAATTCGGCGGTACCTCCATTGGAACCGCCAAGGCCATGCGGCAGGCCATTTCCATTGTTGCCCACCAAGAGCAGGAGTCAACCCCACTGGTGGTTCTCAGCGCCTGCAGCGGTATAACCAATAAGCTACTGCGGATTGCCGACGCTTCAGGCAACGGCTCCCTTGATGATGCTCTGGCGCTCGCCGGAGAGGTGCGTGCTCACCATCTTGGCCTTGTTGACGAACTTCTCACCGATGAGGGCCCGAAGGCGGAGCTTGCTTTGAAGATAGATGCAATTATCACTCGCCTTGAGCTTCTTGTCAAGGGCGTTGAAATTGTGGGGGAGTTAACCGAGCGCTCGCGCGATATGTTCTGCTCGTTCGGCGAACTGCTTTCCACCACTGTTTTTGCGGCCGCACTTCAGGCAGCAGGCATCAACGCCCGGTGGATTGACATCCGCACAATCATGATAACCGACGACAACTTCGGCTTCGCCCGTCCGATTGAGGCCGAGTGCAGGGCGAGGGCAACGGCGATTCTCGGTCCACTGCTCGGTTCCGGGACAACTGTTGTGACGCAGGGCTATATAGGCGCAACCGCTGACGGCCGGACCACGACGCTCGGCAGAGGCGGATCCGATCTTTCGGCGGCGCTTCTGGGTGCCTGGCTCCATTTTTCGGCCATCCAGATTTGGACAGATGTTGATGGAGTTATGACCTGCGACCCTAGGGTGGTTCCCGATGCGCGCAGCATCAGGGTGATGACTTTTTCCGAGGCAGCGGAGCTTGCTTATCTCGGCGCAAAGGTGCTGCATCCCGATACCATTGCCCCTGCGGTTGAAAAAAACATTCCGGTTTTTGTGCTTAATACCTGGCATCCCGATGCTCGGGGAACAGTTATCACCAATGATCCCGTCCGTCTTTCAGGAATGAGTTACGGCGGCCTTGTAAAGTCTATTGCGGTCAAAAAGGGCCAGGGTATCATCAATGTCCGTTCAAATCGGATGCTTGGGCGGCACGGGTTCATGAACGAACTTTTCGATGTGTTTGCCCGCTACGCCATATCGGTTGAAATGATTGCCACAAGCGAAGTTTCCGTTTCCGTTACGGTTGATGACACCTGCTTTACTGACAATCTTCTGCGGGACCTCAGGGAGTTCGGCGAGGTTGATATTGAGCACGGGGTTGCCACAGTCAGCGTCGTGGGCGACAATCTCCGCATGTCGCGGGGCGTTGCCGGAAGGATTTTCGGAGCTCTGACGGAGGTGAACCTCCGCATGATTTCACAGGGGGCTTCGGAGATCAATGTCGGGTTTGTTGTTGGGGAGCATGATGTTGTTGCTGCCGTCAACGCCCTGCACCGCGAGTTTTTCTCCGGCGAGGATGCTGCGGGAATTTTTGAGGTTCCTGCCGGCAAACCTTTAACCTGAAGGTCTCGGGGGGACCAAGGAGCGCATAAACGATAACACAGGATGGAGCAAGAGAACCATGGATTATAAAAAAGCTGGAGTCGACATAGGTGCGGGTGAAGAGTTTGTCCGTCTCATCAAGGGGAAGGTCCGCCAGACCAATACGCCGGGGGTCATAACCGATATTGGGGCCTTTGGCGGCTTTTTCGAGCCCGATTTCACCCGTTATGAAAGGCCGGTGATGGTTAGCAGCATTGACGGCGTGGGGACAAAACTGAAAATTGCCGTGGAGCTTGGTGCTTACAGCACGGTAGGTTCATGTCTGGTGAACCACTGTGTCAACGACATTCTTGTCTGCGGCGCCAAACCGCTGTTTTTTCTTGACTACTATGCATGCGGAAAGCTTGAGCCTACGGTTGCCGCAGCAGTTGTAAACGGCATGGTGGACGCCTGCCGTGAAAACGGATGCGCTCTGATTGGGGGTGAAACGGCTGAAATGCCGGGTGTTTACACCCTGAAGGATTTCGATCTTGCCGGCACAATCGTGGGGGTTGTCGATCATGCAAAAATTGTCAACGGCTCCACAATACAGGCGGGTGATGTAATGCTTGGGCTTCCCTCTACCGGCCTGCACACCAACGGCTACTCGCTGGCCAGAAAGGTGTTCGAGGGAAGAATGAATGAGAAATTCAGCGCTCTTCAGGGAACAGTCGGCGAGGAACTCCTGAAGGTTCACCGCTCCTATCTCAGGTTGATAGAGCCATTCTTCGGTTCAACGGACATTCACGGCATGTCGCACATTACCGGCGGTGGCCTGATGGGCAACACCATGCGCATTGTACCTGACGGGCTGAAGCTTGAAGTTCGTTGGGATGCATGGCCTGAGCTTCCGATTTTTGACATTATTCGCACTGAGGGCTCCGTGCCAGAGGAGGATATGCGCCGCACATTCAATCTCGGCATCGGTCTTGTACTGATTGTTCCCGAAGAGGCTGCCGACCGCGTGATGGAGGCCTTGAAAACTCAAGGAGAAAATGCGTACCTTATAGGTCAGGTAGCCAATGCCTGATGTTTTTTTGTTTTTTTTCATGGAGGTGAGAGCCACTCCCGCCATAAAACAAAATCAGAAGAGGACATGCTGACATTACTCGCCATTCTTGCCGTTAGTTACATCATCGGCTCCATTCCCACCAGCATTATGGCTGGAAAGATGATGAAGGGGGTTGACATCAGAAACTTCGGCAGCGGAAACGCCGGGGGCACCAACGCTTTCAGGGTGCTGGGCTGGAAAACCGGACTGACCGTCACACTTATCGATATTGTTAAAGGTGTAGTTGCTGCGGTTTCGGTCGTCGCCTTTTTCCGTCACTACCCCCTAGGGGCCTTCCCCGACATCAACGAGGTGGCCCTTCGTCTTCTTGCGGGCATGAGCGCTGTTATAGGTCATGTTTTCACTGTTTTTGCCGGTTTCAAAGGGGGCAAGGGGGTCAGCACGGCAGCCGGAATGCTTATAGGCATTGCGCCGGTGAGCATGCTGATGGTTATCGGAATTTTTCTCCTGACCGTATGGCTCTCCCGATATGTGTCAGTGGCCTCAATTCTTGCCGCAATGGCATTTCCTCTCATCATTGCCATCCGCAAGTATGTGTTTGAGCTTGGCGGCGGGCTTGATTACTACATCAGGCTCTTCGGCGAGTCATTCTCATTCCATGACAGCCTCGATTATCACCTGATGATTTTCGGCCTGCTGGTTGCTCTTGCCATTCTCTTTACCCACCGGGCCAATATCCGTCGCCTCATTTCGGGGACGGAAAGCCGCGTAACATTCAGAAAAAATGCATAACAGTTCCCCTTTCAGCTGATGGATCTTTCGGTGCTCGGTGCCGGCAGCTGGGGAACCACGCTTGCCATTCTTCTGGCCGAAAAAGGACACAGGGTAAAGCTGTGGGCCCATCGTCCCGAATTTGCAGAGCAGCTCCGGCGCGATCGCGAAAACACCAGTTACCTCAAAGGGTCACCCTTTCCTCCTTTGCTTGAGGTTGAGTTCGACCTTTCCCGCTCGGTTTCAGATGCTTCAATGATAGTGACGGCGGTGCCTTCACAGGCGCTTCGCGAGACAGCCCGCCTGTTCAGTTCTCTTCCGCTTGAGGGGCGTATTGTTGTCAATGTGGCAAAGGGGATTGAAGTTGGGAGCGGCAAACGCATGTCGGAGGTTCTGGCTGATGAACTGCCCTCCCTTCTTCCTTCTCAGGTTGCGGCCCTGTATGGACCCAGCCATGCCGAAGAGGTTGCCCGCTCGCAGCCGACCACCGTTGTAGCCTCTTCTTCTTCAGCGGCAACCGCCGAATCGGTGCAGGAGGTTTTTCATACGGGGATGTTCCGGGTTTATGTCAATACCGACATTGTTGGGGTTGAAGTTGCCGGTTCGGTCAAGAACATCATTGCCATTGCTGCCGGCATTTCCGACGGGATTGGTTTTGGCGACAACGCCAAGGCGGCCATCATCACCCGCGGCATGGCTGAAATATCTCGCCTTGCGCTGAAGCTCGGGGGCGATCCCATGACCATTTCAGGCCTCTCTGGCATCGGTGACCTGGTGGTGACATGCCTGAGCCATCACAGCCGGAACCGTTTTGTTGGTGAAGAGATTGGTCGGGGGAGAACGCTCGACGACATTGTTACCCACATGAACATGGTTGCCGAAGGGGTGCTCACCTCACGGGCGGTTTATGAGCTGAGCAGTTCGCTCGGTGTTGATATGCCCATCACCCGCGCGGTTTATGAAATGCTGTTTGAGGGAAAGGCGGCCGAGGAGGCGATTCTGGACCTGATGACTCGCGAACCCAAGCCCGAGCGCGACTGAGTGTTCTCCCGTGGAGCGCGTCAGTGGCTGTGTGTCTTTTCGGGATGTTCATGCCACACTGTCTCTCCCTTCTCTTTTCCCGCTTCACTCCATTTGGCAACATCCATGTCTATGCGCACGACGCTGCAGGGCGAGAGATGGTGCGGCGCATTTCTGGCCATACGGTCGGCAAATTCGCTCATGGCGGGGTTGTGGCCGAACAGCATCAAGCCCTCTGCGCTGTCGGGTACACTCCGCACCAGCTCCAGCAGTTCGTCGGCCCCTCCGTGGTATATCCCCATCTCCATATGTATCTTCTCTCTCCCGATTCCGAAGGCTTCAGCAAACGCTTCAGCTGTGGTGAGCGCCCTTCTGGCCGGGCTGCTGATGAGAATGTTGGGAATTGGAGCCCCCTTTGCAACCATGCGTGCCGCAATTTGGGGGGCGTCTTTCATCCCTTTCTCGTTCAGTGTCCGCTCAAAATCGGAGCAGTTGCTTTCCCAGCCTGATTTTGCATGGCGGGCGAGGTAGAGGGTTTTCATGGGTTGTTGACTTTTTGAGAGGTGAAGGCGAGCTGCTTTTTCAGTGCCATGATGCGGTTGAACGAGTCGTCAATCCGCTGGGGGGATACGACTCCTTTTTTGACAAGGGCATAGACGATTTTTGCGGCCTTCCCGGCAATACGGGGGTCATACTTCGAAGTGTTGTTGGCGAAGATAAGGATGTCTATGCCCGCATTGACCGCCAGCGCTATTGCCTCCTCAAGATCGAAGTGGTTGGTAATGGCCTTCATCTGCATGTCGTCGCTGAGCACCACCCCCCGGAATTCCATTTCGTTGCGGAGCAGCCCTGTTATCGTAGCTTTTGAGAGCGTGGCCGGATATCGGGGGTCAAGCGTGGCGTTGAAAACATGCGATGTCATAATTGTACCGCTGAACCCTTCTGTAATGAGCCGGCGGTAGGGCAGTAGCTCAAGCGGGGCCCACGAAGCCGTTACATCGGTAAAGTCAAGATGGGAGTCGGTTGTTGAGCTTCCATGGCCGGGAAAATGCTTTAAGGTTCCCAGAATACCATCTCTCTCGAATGCCTTGAGGGTCAGTGCGGCGTTATTGGTCACATTGTCGGGATCGGCGGAAAAGCTTCTTCCGAGCCGTCCGATGACCGGGTTCATGGGGTTGGTGTTGAGGTCAACCACCGGCGCGAGATTCATGTTGATATTGAGGCTTCGGAGGGTGCGGGCGGTTCTGGCCGCGGCAGCGGTGGTGCTGTCGGGGCTGTTGAGGCTTCCCAGATGCTCTGCGCTTTCTGAAGGAGGGAAGCCGGTGGCCTCTTTGAGACGCGAAACCTTTCCCCCTTCCTGATCGATGGCAATGAGGAGAGGTGTCGGGGAGATCTCCTGCAGAGCGAGGGTAAGGCTGGCGAGCTGTTCGGGGCTGACGATGTTGCGTGGGAGTGAACGGGAGGGGACATCATAGTCAAAGAGCACAACACCTCCTATGTGGCTCTTACTGATGGCACGCTGGATATCGGGGGAGCCCTCTATGCTGGTGCCCCGGAACCCGACCATGAGCATCTGTCCGATTTTAATGGAGAGGCTGTCGGGTTGAATACTGGTCTCTGCTTCCGCTATGGACAGCGGAAGCAACATGGCCCCCAGGAGGAGCGCTGTTCTCTTCAGTCTTTTCATTTTTTGCCACTGGTGAAGGTGAGCGCTCCCTCTGTAAGATCGACGGCGAGTGCGTCCCCCTCCCTTATGGTCCCCTCAAGTATCATTTCCGATATGCGGTTGGTGAGCTTTCGCTGTATGACCCGTTTCAGCGGCCGCGCGCCGAAAGCAGGATCAAACCCCGCATCGGCAAGCCACTGGAGTGCGGCGTCCGATATGGTGAGACTGATGTGCTGACGCAGTGCGGTATCGCGGATGAGGTTGAACTGTATCCGGACAATTTTTTTTAGATCCTCCCTGGTGAGAGGTGAAAAGAGGATGATTTCATCTATCCGGTTCAAAAATTCCGGACGGACCTGCTGCTTGAGCAAGGAGAACAGCTTTTCCTGCAGACCTTCAAGAACCACCTCGCGGCTTTGGCCATCTATTTTTTCCATCTCCGACTGTATCAGCTGTGCGCCGATATTGCTGGTCATGATGATAATGGTGTTCTTGAAGTTCACCGTTCTTCCCTTGCTGTCGGTGAGGCGTCCCTCGTCAAGAATCTGGAGAAGAATGTTGAAAACATCCGGGTGCGCTTTTTCGATTTCATCAAGCAGCAACACTGAAAAAGGCTTGCGGCGTACCGCTTCAGTCAGCTGGCCGCCTTCTTCATAGCCGATATATCCGGGAGGGGCTCCCACAAGACGGCTGACGGTGTGCGATTCCATATACTCGCTCATGTCGATGCGTATCATTGCCTCATCATCGTCAAAGAGGTAATCGGCAAGGGTTCGTGCTAGCTCGGTTTTTCCCACGCCGGTGGGGCCAAGAAAAATAAAGGAGCCTATAGGGCGTTTCATGTCACCCATTCCGGCCCTGGAGCGTTTTACCGCATCGCTGACCGCCGTGACGGCCTCGTTTTGCCCTATGACCCTTGCGTGCAGTTCGTCCTCTATGTGTAGCAGTTTCTGGCGTTCCGACTGGAGCATTCTGCTGACGGGAATGCCGGTCCATTTTGCCACGATTTCAGCAATGTCCTCCGCATCGATCTCCTCTTTCATAATCAGTTCGCCTGCCGCCTGTCGGCTTTCCATCTGGCGGCTGTTCGCCTCTATGGCTTTTTCAATCTCCCCGGTTTTTCCATACCGTATCTCGGCAACCTTACCGTAATTGCCCTGCCGTTCAAATTCCTCCGCCTCAACCCGGAGGCTTTCAAGCTGCGCTTTCAGGTCGCGCGACTGTCGGATCAGCTCTTTTTCTGCCTCCCACTTTGCCTTGATGAGGGTCTGTTCTCCGACGAGGTCGGCCAGCTGTTTCTCAATCTCTTTGAGTCGCTCTTTCGTGTCAGTGCTGCTCATGGTTTGTGCTGGTTTGATTGGCGGCTGTGATTAACCGTATAATGTTGTAAATTTATATAAATTTAACGATTGCTCCGCAGAACATTGCAATGCTTCCTCTCGTTAAGAGTTAAGAATCAATTAATATCAACACTTCTGTACCGTGCAAAAGTTCTCCATCGGCAACATTGATGTTTCTCCCGCCCAAAGCCCCCTCCTCATTGCCGGCCCCTGTCTTGTGGAGAGCCGCCAGATGGCTGTTGAGGTGGCCGAAGAGCTTCAGCGCATAAGCGTTTCTCTGGGTGTGAAGTTTATTTTCAAGGGTTCCTACCGCAAGGCGAACCGGACCTCTGGCAGCTCTTTTACCGGCATTGGTGATCAGGAGGCTCTTGAGGTGCTTGCCGAGATAGGCCAGACCTACGGTATGCCAGTGCTTACCGATGTGCATGAAACCAAAGATGTTGCTCTTGCTACCCGTTTCGTTGATGTGCTTCAGATTCCCGCCTTTCTCTCCCGCCAGACTGAACTGCTTGTTGCCGCCGGCGAAAGCGAACTTGTGGTCAACATCAAGAAGGGGCAGTTCATGGCGCCTCAAGATATGGCGCGTGCTGCCGACAAGGTTGCCGCAACAGGCAACCAGCGCATCATGCTGACCGAGCGGGGAACAAGTTTCGGTTACAACAATCTTGTGGTTGATTTCAGGGGACTCGCAAAAATGGCCGAGTCGGGCTGGCCTGTCATCTACGACGCAACCCACAGCCTTCAGCTACCCGGTGCCGGTGACGGGATTTCTGGCGGAGAGCGCCGTTATGTCGTTCCGTTGGCAAGAGCAGCGGTTGCCGCCGGCGTTAATGGTCTGTTTTTCGAGGTGCATCCCAAACCCGAGCGTGCAATGTCGGACGCGGCAACCCAGATTCCTCTCGGCGATTTCGCCCCCCTTGTCAGTCAGCTACTCGCCCTTTACGGCTGCGTGCAGTCACTTCCTTCATCCTAAACCCCACCACATTGTCAGGTTTCCAGTACTTCGGCATGCAGCCCTCCCAGGCAGATCCCTCTTCACGGGTCAGTCAGGCTCTTGAGGCTGTTCGCGCACTGTTTTTTCCCATTGACGGGGTGCTTAACGGCAGCCGCATCACTGTTGACGGTAGCGGCCTTGAACTCTGTTCCATCTCGGTACGCGATGCTCTGGGCATACAGGAGGCAATCCGTCAGGGGATTCGGGTTGCGGTTTACTCCCCCAGAAGTTCGGAGGGATATCGACCTCTTCTCGCCGAACTGGGTGTGACGGACTTCTCTTTCGCCTCCGGCGACTTTTTCTCGGCCTATGAGGCATTCCGTGACCGATACTCCCTTACTGACGACGAGTGTGCCTGCATTGGCGACGACATCGGAGACATTCCGGTTCTTGAAAAGGTTGGGCTTCCTGTTACGGCAATCAACGGCGCCGATTACCTCCGCAACCGTGTGGGATATATTTCCGCTTACGAGGGCGGCAATGGATGCGTCAGGGAGATTGTTGAGATGATTCTCTCCGAGCAGGGCAAATGGCCCTACTGCGAGACGGCGTCTGTTGGAGAGTAAGGGACAGGCTTAGGCTTCCCGGCCCCAGAGCAGTTTCGTTCGGAGCACTTCGCAGTAGTCGCGGTTACTGTTGGCCATCAGGTTGATGAACTCGCTTGATTTTTGGACGGTTACCACCTGCTGCGGGGCCAGCATTTGGCGCAGATGGCCGTCACAGTTGAGCGGGAAGGTTCCGTCGGGTGCATCAACAGATACCTCAATGGTCTTTTCGTCGCTGATGACAATTGGCCGTACAGTCAGCATATGCGGGCAGATGGGGGTGATGACCACCACGCTGGACTTGGGGGCGATGATGGGGCCTCCGGCCGACATTGAATATGCGGTAGAGCCGGTAGATGTTGCAATAATGATGCCGTCGGCCCTGTAGGAGCTGAGAAGTTCGCCGTCAAGCTTTATGATGAATGCGGGAATCCTGGGGTAGGCCCCCTTTTCAATGACCACATCATTGAGTGCCCGAAAATGCTCCTCCCTGCCCTCGGTAACAAGACCAGCGTCAAGCTGTGACCGGGTGTGTATGGAATAGTCTCCACCGAGGAACCGTTCCACGGCAGGGAGCATCTCCTCGGGTGAGAACTCCGCAAGGAAGCCAAGCCGGCCGACATTGACCCCGATAACTGGTTTTGTGACGGAGTGTTGCGAAGTGAAGAGGAGGGTGCCGTCACCACCGAGCGAAATGAATGCGTCGCACTGCGTATTGAGCTTCTCAATCGGAGCACTGCGGCTACTGCCTGTTTTTTCAGCCGAAAGAGATTCGAACACATAGTCAACCCCTCGCTCCTCAAGCCACTTGGCAAGTGTCCGGGCAAGATCAATTGCTCTCTGGCGCGAAACATTCACAACAATTCCAAGACTCATTGGCGGTTTATCTCCTTCAGCAGTGCGTGCTGCCGGTTTGCCTCATTGAATCGTCCTTCAAGTTTCTGTCCGTCATTGCGGCGTACCTCCTCCGCAAGCTCCCCGAGTTCGAGGGCAAACCGCTCAAGTTCGTCGGCTATGTTGCCGCTGTTGGTTGATATGATGTCGCGCCAGATGCTCCATGGACTTCCCGCAAGTCGGGCCATAGAGAGAAATCCGGGCCCTGAACAGTCCAATCTTCCGGCGCACCGGGTCACGAGGGCTGTCGATACCAGTTGCGGAAGGTGGCTGATGCAGGCAATCACCCGGTCGTGCTCCTCCGCGTCCATCAGGCTGATGCGGCATCCGGCCGCCTCAAGCAACGCCTTGAGAAACAGCCCTTTGGGTGAGTTGAGCTCTCCCTGGGGCGCCGAGAGAATCATCCGGGTTCCCTGAATCAGCTCTTCGCTGCTCTCGCGGTATCCCTGCTGCTCTTTTCCGGCCATCGGGTGCATGCCTATGAAGGGAATTGAGAGCTCTTCGGCACGACGGCAGATCAGGGCTTTGGTGCTGGAGACATCTGCCACAAGGGTGGACGGTGGGGCCAGCTTTTTAAGTTCGTCAAGCAGGGCGATGTTGGTTTCAACAGGAGCAGCCAGAACAACCAGGTCAGCACCGAAGAGCTCTTTCCTGTTATCGGTGAACCGGTCGAGTCCGAACTGCAGGACAGCTTCGCGGTCGCTCTGGGTGAAAGAGGGGTCGTAGCCGATCACTATCGGAGAGGTGGCCCCGTCGGGCGTACTCCTTTTCAGCGCCTTGACAAGTGACATCCCTATCAGCCCGAGACCGATGAAGGAGATTGTCCGGATGGGCTGTGGGCTACTCATGCAGAGGGGGGCGGGCTGGTGGCCCTGCTTCCGGGTGCCTCAATGGGCACGCCTTTACGGCAGAGCGGGCAGGATTCGGCAGGCCAGCTGTGTACTTCGAGCGGCATGACGGAGAACTGACTGTCGGCAAGCCGGACGGTGCCGTTGCTTCGGTCGACCACGCAGCCGACGCCGGCAACCTTTGCTCCGGCGGCCTCCACAAGGGAGATCACCTCTGCCACCGACCCTCCGGTTGTGACGACATCCTCCACCACCAGTACCCGTTCGTTCTTTTCAAGGCTGAAGCCGCGGCGGATGGTCATTGCGCCGTTCTTGCGTTCTGCAAAAATTGTTTTGACGCCGAGCTGGCGTCCGACCTCGGTTCCGACCACAATTCCCCCGATGGCGGGTGAAATGACCGTGTCTACTCCGCTGTCCCTGAAATGGCTGGCAATGTCACTGCAGATTGTGCTCAGATGCTCCGGATGCTGTAGAACTTTTGCGCACTGGAAGTAGGAGTTGCTGTGGCGGCCGGAGGTGAGCTTGAAATGGCCTTCAAGAAGGGCTTGGGTATCTTTGAATATGCTGAGCATTGCAGAAGTTTCCATTACTGTGCAGGACGGAGTGAAAAGGTGGTGGTCGTTGTCGAAGGCATTCAGCTGTAAGATAAACAAGCGGTGAGGGAAAAGCTACATGAAAAACAGCGCACTTACAGGCTTTCGGAGCGCCCCTCAAGGTAACGGGTAAGCAGGACGCAGGCGGCAGCCGTGTCGAGTCGTCCCTTCTTTTGGCGCTCTTTGCGGCTTCCTCCCGCCGCGGCAAGGATGTGCACCGCCTCGCGTGAAGAGTGGTACTCGTCAATCGGCTCAATTGCGACATGAGGGAACATCTCTTTGAGCTCCGCAATGAAGCGGTCAATGACTCCGGTCATTGCGTTCGTCTCACCCCCCGAACCGAGCGGGTAGCCAACAATAAGGGTTTCAATGCCATCCTGGCATTCAATCTCCTCCAAAGCACTCTGCAGCCCCTCCCGGCTGAATGTGCCTACCGGCCGGGCGAACATGCGGAGCGGATCGGCCACGGCTAGTCCGATGCGTTTGGTTCCGTAATCAATGCCGACCAGCCGTTTCTTTTCCATTCAGGGGCTCTTTTGTCCTGCGTGAACTTTATGTCCCCGCAAACAGGTTGTTCTTCATTTGAGTGACTCCTTCAGGTGGATGTGGGATGCTGTATAACCGTTTGGTTATATACTTTTTTAGTCGTATTTTATAGAACTGCTTTTTTACAGGCTTTTCTGCCACTTAACAAACACGCTATAACTGGAGAAACCACCATGGCAAAGGTTGTAATCATAGGCGCCGGCTTTGCAGGGCATACTGCGGCGATGTATCTGGGGGATTCCCTCGGGAAAGAACATGAAATAACGGTTGTACACAAGTTTGATTATTTTGGTTTTGTGCCTTCTTGGGTATGGCTCGGCATTGATGCGGTAAAGCCAGAGCACACTGTTTTCAAGTTAAAGCCGATTTATGACAAATTCAATGTAAACTTCATTCAGGGGACGGTTGTATCGGTCCATCCCGACGAGAACTATGTGGTTCTTGAGCAGGCCGGCGATACCGCGCAGTCCAGCCTTGAGTATGACCACCTGATCATTGCGACCGGTGCGCACATGAATTATGACGCGACACCCGGCCTCGGACCAAAAAAGTTCACCCAGTCCATCTGCCATTTCGATACCGCCATCCAGGCGCGCGACGCCTATCTCAAGTCGGTCGAGCGCATGAAAAAAGGCGAGCGCCAGAAACTGGTCATCGGTACCGGCCACCCCATGGCAGCCTGCCAGGGCGCTGCATTCGAGTACATCACCAACATTCATCACGACCTCACCCAGAGAGGAATCCGCGATAAGGCCGATCTTGTCTACCTGACCAACGAGCCTGAAATAGGCGACTTCGGCGTCGGCGGCATCAATGTTGTACAGCAGGGCGACAGAATTGCACGGGGTGGTGATCTCATTGAGGATGCAATGGACGAATTCGGCATTGAAAAAGCCATCCGCCGCGGTGTGAACAAGGTGGACGAGAACAAGATCTACTGGGAAGATTTCGAAGGCAACTACGGTGAAACCGAGTACGATTTCGCCATGCTTATTCCCCAGTCGCGCGGTGTCAACTTCCCGTTTTTCGATAAGGACGGCAAGGATATTTCCTCGGTTGTCTGCAATCCCGGCGGCTTTGTTTTTGCCGACGGCCATTACGGACTTCCTTACGAGGAGCTTACCAAGTCCCCCAAAGCCTGGCCTGCCCAGTACTACAATCCGACCTACAAAAACATCTTCTCGGCAGGAATCGCCTTCGCGCCTCCCGGCCCGATCTCCAAACCTCATGTCACGCCCAACGGCACCGCCATTACCCCTGGCGCACCGCGGACCGGTATGATTTCGGGTGTGATCGGCAGGGTTGTTGCCTTCAATGTTATCGACATGATAAAGACCGGCCGCATGACCCACCGCGAACGCATGACCGAGATGCTGGCTGTTTGCATCGCCTCCAACGGCAAGTCGCTCTGGAACGGTTCAGCTATTGTCATGATCATTTATCCCATTGTGCCAGATCACGAACGCTACGACAACAAAGAAGGACGCGACATGTTTGTCACCAAGGTTGAGCGGGGTATTGGCGGCGCATGGCTCAAGCAGATGGTTGAAATAACCTTCATTCACAAGTTCCGCGGCCGCTTCGGATGGCAGTTCATCCCTGAATAAGAGCCCAAATCTTTATTTAATCCCAAAACGCAAGCAACCATGAGGCCCACATCGTACCAAAAGTTCTTGATGCGCTGCAGGATATACCAGTTCTGGCGCTTTATTGTCCTGAACATCAAAATCCTTAAAGCGGTCCATCACGAAAAGATCTCCTAAAAAGGAGGGGAAAAGTTGGGGACGCCCTTGACAGAATGTATTTGTTTTGAACTGAAAAGACCGCCCATGAGGCGGTCTTTTCAGTATTGTGGTGTTGTTGCGGGGAGCTGGAGCTACATGAAGGTGTGGTAGCTCTGGCCGGCAAAGACAATGAGAAAGCGGAGAAGCATTCCGCCGGTGAGAACCATGATTGGGGCTACATTGGGGTATTTGATATGGACTCCAGCCGCTTCCAGGAACTCGAGCAGCAGGGGGACAAGAAGTCCTGCTCCGACAAACAGACCCCAGAACCAGTAAGCGTATGGTATCCCGGCCATTACAGCGTTTCCGCCGATCAGGTGCATCATGGCTCCGCTGCTGTTTGCAGAGCCCGTAAGGCCGCCGAGCACAAAGAGCCCGACCGTCACCAGCTCAATCCAGATGGCGTTTGCGTCAATCATGCTGTAGATCGGCTTTTCCTCTTCAGGTGCCAAGAGAAGCATGAGGGCTGCAGCGGCTGAAATACCCGAGACAAGGAAGAGCATGCCGAGAATCGAGCTCGACCAGAGCGGGCGTGCGGAGAAGAACGAGAGCAGAATACCGGTGTAGATGCCGATTCCGACGCCGATATGGGCATTGACAAGGGCGACGATTGTCATGTGGCCCTCTGTCCAGTCAAGTACCTTGTGGACAATGCCGACATCAAAAGTCCGGAGCTGGCGTTTGTTCACCAGCATGGCCTGTAGAACGGCCAGCGGGAAAAAGGCAACCAGAATCCAGCTACCCGCCGACATGGGCGAGGTCGGCTGTACCGTGGTGTAGAAAGCCCAGACATAGAGAGGATGTGCTAGGTCGAGAAAAAGGAAAATCATGCCGACGGCAAGCAGTATGGGCGAGAGGGCTGAGCCGATGCGTATGGCAAGGCAGGGGCAGCCCTCTCCCGCATCTTTCGGTCCGATGCCGAATTTCCGTTTCAGGACAATCATGATGGATGTGATGACCAGAAGGCCTCCTGCCATACCGCCAAGAAAGAGGTAGAGGGGGATTTGCCACTCCCAGATGTGGAGGTGGGGAACCACATTCGGGTTGATTTTGGTCGAGATTATTTCAGTTGCAGCAGTTGCAGTCATGGTTACGCTCCGGGTTTATTGCTTGCTGAAATCCAGAAAAGGCTCGGTCCTGTGCCGGCATGTTCTTTCTGCCGGTAGACAATCCTTCCTGCCATGAGTTTCTGTGCCTCTTCGTCGGGGTCATTGAAGTCAACCAGGTGCAGGCTTCCGGTCGGGCAGACCGAAACGCATGCGGTTTTCAGTCCCTGTTCGATGCGGTGGTGACAGAGTGAGCATTTGTCGGCAAAGCCGTCGGGATGGATATAACGCGCATCATAAGGACATGCGGCCAGGCAGGCTTTGCAGCCGGTGCAGAGCGAGCGGTTGATCTGTACCGTGCCATCTTCAGCGTAATGCGATGCCCGGGTCGGGCAGTAGGTGACACATGGTGCGTTTTCGCAGTGCTGGCAGCGTTCCGACCGGTTTTCCATGGTCAGTTTAGGGAAGTTTCCCTTTGTTTCCTGTACGACCCAGTCGCGGCAGTAGCCTTCAGGAACCGCATTTTCCGATTTGCAGGCATAGACACAGGCCGAGCAGCCGACGCAGACTCGGGTGTCTATGACCATTCCATAGTTTTTTTTGTTCGCCACAGGTTATGCCTCCTTGATGAATGTCACAAAATTATTTTGAAAGCCGACCGAACCCATGGCCGGGTCGATATCGGTTCTTGAAATGAGCTGGTTGTGCGAGGCTCCCCGTTTGTATGCCCAGGTCATCTTCGCGGCGGTATGGCCGAAGCCGTGCACCATGAAGACCGCGTCGGGCCGTATCCGCTGGGTTACCTTCACCTTGACGGGAAATTCTGAAACGACGCCAGCCTGATTCTTCAGATGGACATATTCGTCGTTGTTCAGATCGTGCTTCGCCGCTGTCTCGGTGTTGACCCAGACCTCGTTCTCCTTGGCGGTTGCAACATCGCCCAAGAACCTGTTGTTTGCCGTGCGGCCGAAGGTGAGCATCGGTTTGCGACCGGTGAGCATCCTGTAGAACCCTGCAGGTGCTTCGGGTTGCGGCGTGTAGCGGGGAACCGCGTCAAAGCCTGCCGCCCTCAGGCGCGATGATGCAAGCTCGATTTTGCCGCTCGGCGTTTTCAGGTTGAGCGCTACGCCGGGCTTGCGGTAGAGGTCTGTTTCCGGCCGGACGATGACTCCCGTTTTTTTAATCTCTTCAAGCGAGCTGCCCGTCATTTTGAGGGTTTTGTCAAGACCGGCTTCAACCGATGCGGGAAAGACGCCGTGCATGCCCCATTTGTCGGTAATCATTTTGGCAATCTGGTTGCCGGGTTTTGATTCGTACATGGGCGGTACAGCCGGCTGGCGGAGAGCGACAAAAGGCGTGCGGAAGTTACGGCCGGCGTCAAGCGCGTCATAGCGCTCAAGGTAGGTGCACTCCGGCAGAACTACATCGGCGTAGCCTGTGACCTCGGCTGGAAGCACATCGACTGCGACCATGAAGTCGACCTTGCGGAGTGCTTCAATGGCGGTTTCCCTGCCAAGCGTCATGGTTTCGGGCAGGTTAACTCCGTAAATCATCAGCGCCTTGATCTCTCCGGAAATGGCCTGCTGCACAATTTCGTGCGAGGCTATCGTGTTTGAGGGTTCGTCATCCGGGAAAAAGGGGTAACGGCTGTAGACGCTCTTTTCATAGGGCGGATGGGCGTGTGCGGTCTTCGGTTTTTTCAGTACGAACTTGTCGAAATTCACCACGCCGCCAGGCATTTTGAAGTTGCCGACCAGCGCATTGAGAATGTGGATGGCCCTGATTCGCTGAAGAGCGTCGCCGTACCAGTTGGTGCGCCGTCCGCTGTGGACGAACGCTGCCGGGGCGTTGAAGGCGAATTCACGGGCGACTGTCCTGATTGCATCGGCCGGAATCTCTGTGATTTCTGCAACTTTTTCAGGAGTCATTTTTCGGACCGAATCCCAGAGCTCTCCGAAGCCGACGGTATGATGTTGCACGAAGGAGCGGTCATAGAGGTTTTCGCTGATCAGCACATGCATGAGCCCCTGCATCATTGCAATATCGGTGCCGGGCTTGATTGGAAGCCAGTGCTCGGCTTTGCCGGCAATAGTTGAAAAGCGGGGGTCGAAGACGGCTATTTTTGCGCCGCGGCGGATGCCTTCCGAAATTTCCTGCACGGCGGTGTTATGCATGTTTTCTCCGAAGTGGGTACCGAAGAAAATCATGTATTTGCTGTTCTTGATGTCGAACCCTTCAGGCGTTCCGCTGGGGTAACCGTATGTCAGAACCGATGCCTGACGGGCAGGACCGCAGCAGAGATCATAGGAGGGTTTTGCGAATTTGTTGACTCCGATCTGAGAGAACATTTGCTTGAAGAAGGAGACGCCGAATCCGTGGTGAAGCATGGCTATGGCGCCGGGGCCGTACTTTTCATGGATGCCGTAGAGTTTTTCTGCGACCATGCCGGTCGCCTCATCCCAGCTAGCCTTGCGATAATACTGCTTCCCCCCTTTGGTTTCGCGGATCAACGGGTGCTGTAGCCGGTCCGGATCGTAGAGCAGCCCGATTCCTCCTGTGCCTCTGGGGCAGAGTTTGCCCTGGCTGAGGGGGTGGTGTTCCGATCCGACAATTTTGTAGACTTTTCCATCCCGTACATGGGCGGCAATTCCACAACGCCAGAAACAGTGTTCGCAGAACGAATACACAATCCGGTCGCTATTTTCGTCGGAGCCTGACTGCCCTAGGCCGGAAAAGGCCTGTCCGGCGGAGCTAGACATTGCTGCGGACCCTGCAAGGAAGAGTGACGATATCTTTATGAAATCCCGGCGGCTGAAATTCTGCCAATGATCCATGTGTGGTTCTCCTTACTGAAGTTAATGAGGTCGGTTGCTGTCTCTTGTTGATGCTGCCGGAGGTCGGCAGCCATATGGTGCCTGTATTTTCAATGGCGGAGGGGGTGGTGCAGGAGTGCCTTCCGCGCCAATAAAATTAACTAATAATATAGCCCGGCGGCTAGAATTATCCAACGCCATTCTCGCCTCTTTATATCTCGCTTAAGTGCATGTTTTTTGGTTATTTAGCGCTATTTCTTGCGCCTGATTAAATGCTTATATAGGCATAAAGATATATATCTCTTCGGTGTCTGTGGATGCTTGCTGTTCGGGCTTTTCGGGACACGCTGGCTTTTTTTTGCGGTCGGTGTTGCCGCCCTGCAGATAACAATTGTTTCGGCGGTCGCTGCGGCGGGGTTTTCTGTTTTCGTCTGAATAGTGTAACTTTTCCTGTGACTTTTCCCTGACAGGGCCACTTAACCATATTAAAGGCAATGAAGCCACTCTATTATTTTGCTGCTGCGACGCTTTCCATTCTGCTCTCTATCTATGTCTTTCTTTTCGGGACCTCGGCGAATCATGAGCAGGCCGGCATTTTTATCGGGCTTTGGGCTCCTACCATCATTGCGTTGGGTATTTTCAATACGCTTCTCGGTATTCTTGATGAAATGTGCTGTGCCCACAGGCGTATTGAGGGTCGACAGAATGAGGCCAATGAACGGTAACAGTCGCAGCGGGTTTTCCATATGCCTTCTGGAGGTGGTGTGGTGAAGCATTCGCTTGCCATTGTCCTTGTAGGGGCTGGCGGCTTTCTGGGTTCGGTGCTGAGATATCTTGTGGCGCTGGCGTTTGCCCCGGCGGCGGCAGGATTTCCTTTTGCAACACTGACGGTCAATATCGCAGGAAGCTTTCTGATCGGGTTTCTCAGTGAGCTGGCCGTATCCACAACACTGGTTTCTCCGGAGGCGAGGCTCTTTCTTGTGACGGGTTTCTGTGGAGGGTTCACCACTTTTTCGGCATATATGTATGAAGACGCGTCGCTTGTGAGGGACGGAGAATTGCTCTATGCGGGGATGTACCTTGCGGGGAGCGTCATTGGCGGGTTTGCCGCGCTTTACTCGGGTATGCTTGCCGCAAAACCATGGTCATGATGGAACTTGAGAACAAAGAGCTGTTGAGGGTTTTTGTGGGCGAACATGCCCGTTTCGGCCATCGCCCTCTCTATGAGGAGATTGTGCGCGAGGCGCGTCTGCAGGGAATGGCCGGTGCCACGGCGTTAAAAGGGGTGCTTTCGTTCGGCCACGATCTTGCCATCCATACATCCAAGCTGATGGAGCTTGCGCCCGACCTTCCGATGGTTGTGGAGTTGGTTGACGCTCCGGAGAAGATTGACCTGTTCATTCCTGTGCTGGAGATGATGGTGCATGATTCCGCATCAAGAGTGATGATTACACGCGAGGCGGTCCGTTCGGGGATTATTGAGTAGCCCGATTCATTCCAATTCCTTTTTGATTGGGAACGAAAAAAGGAGGCCGACCGGGCCTCCTTTTTCTTTTTACTTTCGGGTGTTTTTTCCCCGTTACTTCGTTGCGGCCTGGAGCGCGATGTAGTTAGCTTTGACCGTTTTGTCCAAATCAGCATCGGTGTGCACTGCACTGGTGAACATTGCTTCGAACTGCGATGGGGCGAGGTAGATTCCCTGGTTGAGCATGGAGGTAAAGTATCTGCCGAACATTTCCGTGTCGCAGGTGATGGCGCTGTCGTAGCTTTCCACTGGCGTTTCGGTGAAGAAGAGGCAGGCCATGGAGCCAACGCGGTTCTGGACGAAGTTCAGTCCAAGCTTCTGCATGTTGTCTCTGAAACCGGCTTCAAGGAATGCGGCTTTCCGCTCAAGTTCCGGATAGGGGTTCTCGTCTTTCAGAATTTTCAGGGTTTCGATGCCGGCGGTCAGTGCCAGCGGATTGCCTGAAAGGGTTCCTGCCTGATAAACGCCACCGAGTGGGGCTACATTTTCCATGAGGCTCCGTTTTCCGCCGAATGCGCCAACCGGAAGCCCGCCGCCGATGATTTTACCCATGGTTGTCAGGTCGGGGGTAATACCGTAGAGCTCCTGTGCACCACCAAGGGCTACACGGAACCCGCACATCACCTCGTCAAAAATCAGCACAATCCCTTCGCGGTCGCACAGGTCACGCAGTGCCTGCAGGAACTCTTTTTTTGCAGGGATGACGCCTGTGTTGCCGGCAACCGGCTCAATGATGATGGCTGCGATGTTGCCTTTGTTTTCGGCAACCAGCAACTCAACAGAGGCAATGTCGTTGTATTTGGCATTCAGCGTGTCCTCGGCGGTTCCTTTCGTGACGCCGGGGCTGTCAGGAGCTCCAAGGGTAAGGGCGCCGGAACCGGCTTTGATGAGGAAGCTGTCGCCGTGGCCGTGATAGCAGCCTTCAAATTTGATGATTTTGTCGCGGCCGGTGCATCCCCTTGCCAGACGGACTGCCGACATGGTGGCCTCTGTGCCGCTGTTGACCATGCGGACCATTTCAATGGAGGGAACAACCTCCACAAGCAGTTCGGCCATTTCAATTTCCATCTCAATCGGTGTTCCAAAGCTGGTGCCGATTGTTGTGAGGGTGCGCTCAAGGGCGGCGGTGATGCGGGGGTGCATGCTGCCGAGGATGAACGGGCCCCACGAGCCGACATAGTCGAGGTAGGTGTTGCCGTCAACATCGGTCATGTAGGCGCCTTGGCCCTTTGCCATGAATATGGGGTTGCCTCCAACGGATTTGAAAGCCCGTACGGGTGAGTTGACGCCCCCGGGGATAAACTTCTTTGCTTTCTCAAAGAGTTCAGCTGATCTGGTGAGTTTCGGCATGTTGGTCAATGCGGTTTTAAAGTGAAACAAGACGATGCTGGGAAAATGCAAATGTGAGCACAAGATAGAAATACTCCGGCGGATTATGAAATCCCTCAGGGAGACGGGCGCTATTTCATAAGAATCTGGTTGACAATGGAGCGGTTTCGCCCCCGGCCCCCCTGTTCAAGGTGCAGGGAGCAGTAGTCCTGAAGCAAGGCAGAGAGAAGTTCCGTGTCGGTGGGGGACGCCGTTGATTCCCCGAGAGCGGAGGGTGCCATGGTGCTGAGCGATATGAGAAGCGCGGCGGTTTCGGGCGTGAGGCGTCGCGCATTGCTTCCGCCTGCCGGTGCGCTTCCGGGGAGGGCAAGGCCGCCGGGATTCATTATGAAGAGCAGTTCTCCAGCCGGCACCTTCTGCAACGCTTCACGAATATCCCTGCCGCTGAAAACGCAACGGCGCAGTTCGGGTTCAAAGCCGAGGATGGAGATGAACCGCAGGAGAAACCACAGGTAGAGTAAGGGAAAGTTTCCCCGTTCGCGGCACAGTTCTCTGAGTGCCGTTTCAAGCAGCGCAAAAAGCTGAAGGTTTTTTTCATCCCGTTCCGTGCTCTGGTTTACCATGTCGATAATGCGGTAGAGTGCGCCGAACCTCTCCATATCGGCACCTGGAAGCATGGGGCAGGCAAGCAGAGATGCGTCGCTGAGCAACTGCACTTCCCTTTCGGATTTTCTGTAGATGACGCAGTCAAGAAGGTTTCCGGCAGTGAAGATGCCGCAAAGACGGCTTTTCGGATTACGGCCCCCTTTGAGAATGACGGTGAGCTTTCCGAATTCACGGGTAAAAAGGGTGCAGAGTTTTGACTGATCGCGATATTTTGTTTCCCTGAGAACCACCGCCCGTGTTTTGACAATCAAGAGAGTCTCTTTTTTATTTTTTGAAATATGGCTATATAAACAATACCAGCTCTTTCGGGGATTGCGCCTGAAAAATGGAGAGCAGAATACAGAACAGTACTTACAGAACAATTAAGGAGGACGATCGATATGCCAACCTATCAGTACCGTTGTACCGATTGCGGGAATGAGCTGGAAGTGGTCCAGAAAATGATGGATAATGCTCTGACGAAGTGCCCGAAATGCGGAAAAGAGACTCTTCAGAGGGTCATCAGCGCCGAGGGCGGTTTTGTGCTGAAGGGTTCGGGCTTTTATGGCACGGACTACTCTTCATCAAAATCAAAACCCTCATCCACACCGGCCGCTTCGGGGGGCTGTTCCACAGGAACCTGCCCGTTTGCCAAGTAGCTTTTCCCGCTCTGCATTGACGCATGAAGGCCTTCCCCTCTCTGGTGAAGGCTTTTATTTTTCCATATCGAACAGCCCTTCAAATTCAGGAACCTTCGTTTTCTCCGCCCCCTCCTTTTTTGCCTGTATTTCCGGTCGGGCCCATGGGTTCTCTGCCTCCCCCCATACAAACTTTGGAAGGTTGATGCTTGCCTCGCCCCTGAAGCTTGCCGGATACTCAGTTCCTTCAGCATTTCCCGTCACCTTCATTTTATGCATTCTGCCCTCGCGGAAGAACATTTTGATTCTGTCGCCGCTTGAGTAGTTGATGCCCGAGGGTTTGCTGTTTTCGTCATAGAGGTGGAAGAGGCTTTCGGCCTGTCCGGTGACGGTAAGGTCTTTCATACGAGAGTTTTCGCCGATAAGGGCTACAATTTTTTTCCCGCTCATCTGGTCGTAACCCACGGGTGAGTGTATGAGGGTGTCGGGGGAGGCATAGAAGGCGTTTCCGTGCAGCTGCATTTCGTCAATGGTCTGCTTTCCACCTTTCTTTTCCGATTTCCTGAAATGCAGGAGGATAATTTCGCCGCTGACCTGGTCTTTGCCCTTCCATCCGACGGCATTGTCGTAAAACCAGAGCTGGTTTTCTTCATTGTTGAACATTCCTTTTTTTGAGCGGACGGCAAGCGAGTTATCCTTCATCCGGCCGCGCACATTACCGCTCAGCTCAAGCACTTCCCGTTTGGGGTAGAAGACCCCGTCGTCCCCGAACACCTCCATGCTGCCGTCGCTGATGCTGACATCGCCGTTCATGATAATCCTGTTCTGCCCATCATAGTCGGTTGTGCGCCTGCAGGTCATTGTCATTTCTCCCTTCACCATCACTACATTGCCTATTGCAGCACGGTAAGGGCCAACTGCGTCTTCGCCACCTTCTATTATGTCGGCATGGCGGAGAATGACTTTACTGTTTTCCGCATGGAGTGTATTGTTGCTTCCTGAAGGGTTCAGGGTAAGCTGCAGCATGACAATTCCTGCAGCAAGAAGTATGGTTGAAAAGAATCGTTTCATTGGTTCGGGAAGTTGATGTCCTCAAAAAAATAGCCTACACTGTCAGCATGGTGTTTTATTAATGTAACCAAAGGTTTCTACGCTGTGAAAAAAATTGTCCTTGCTGCCGGAGGCCCCTCGGGGGCGCTGCTTCTTGCTCCACTTTTTTCTGCACTCAGCAGTGCGGGAGGGGTTGCTCCCGTCGCCATTCTTGGGGAGCCGCTTCATCCTGAACTTGCTGCCTGTTTCGGTCTTTCTGAGCCAATTCTCTGCAGCTCTGGCGCCAGGCTGGCAACACTCTCGGAGGCTGTTGCTTTCATGGAGGAACGGTTGCTTGCCGCTGAGCCTGATCTTGTTGTTGTACTCGGCAGCGATAGGGCCGCTCTTGCTGCAGCTCTTGGGGCCGCAGAGCTTGGGCTTCCTGTTGCCGCTGCCGATGCCGGACTCCGAAGCGGGGAGACCCAGGAACAGGCGGAGATGAATCGCAGAATCATTGACACTATTGCCGACATGCATTTTGTGAGCGAGCACAGCGGCCTCTACAATCTCATCAATGAGGGGTTCGATGAGGATCGGCTCCTGTTTGCGGGAAACCTTGCCATTGATTCGCTGGCGGCTCTTATGGAACGGAGCGGAGCCCGGTCGGTTGCGGAGCGCTACGGTAGCGGGCCGAAAAAGTACGCGCTCATGATGCCGGGCAAAGAGCTGGAACCGGCCCAGAGCGCCATGCTTTCTGAGCTTGCCGCCATTCTTCCTGTCATTGTTCTGAAGCCTGAAGAGGGTGGAGAGACTCTGGAGCTTCCCGATGGAGTGCAGTTGGTTGAGCGCCCCGAACCCTCCGCCCTCCTTGCTCTGCTTCGCGATTCTGCAATGCTGCTGACTGCTTCTGGAGAGCTGCAGGCGGAGGCTACGGTCATGAATGTTCCCTGCCTTACCCTGCGTGAGAGGACCGAGCGGCCTTCAACGCTTGAAATTGGAACCAATACGCTTGTTGGGCTGGATGTTGAGGCAATTCTCCATTTGGTGGGTCATATTCAAGGTGCCCCTGTGGCCGAACGGAACCGCTCAAAAATCCCTGAAAAGTGGGATGGTGCTGCAGCCGGCAGAATGGCGGAAATGCTGGAGCGGCTTGTTGCGGGCAGCTAAAGAGCGCTCTCTTTAAGAAGCAGGAGCGGGTTGACGCTGATGCCGTAAAGATAGGTGCCCCAGTGGAGATGCGGAGCGGTGGAAATTCCAGTGTGGCCGACCCGACCGATCTCTTCTCCCTGCTGAACCAGGTCTCCCTCTTTGACGGTAATGGCGCTCATATGAAGATAGACCGAAGTCAGCCCCCGCCCGTGGTCCAGGATGACGGTGTTGCCGTGGACCACAAACCCTTCTTCAACCGTGCCGGCAAGCACAACTGCGCCTGATGCTGGAGCGAGGATTGGCGTTCCCGATGGTGCCCCAAAGTCAACTCCCTTGTGGTAGCTGGTTGCAGGGCCGCCGTTGTATGAGCGTTTTCTCCCAAAGATGCTGGTGACTGCGCCGTTGCATGGAAGGGTGAAGGGACCCCTGTTGAGCTTTTCGGTGGTGAGGGAATGGAGTGCTGCTCGTACCCTTGTTTTTTCAGTCTCGGTTGCGTGCAGGCCCGCTTTTGAGCCTCTGAGGGTGATGTACTGCACAGGCAGGCTGCTGGCCTTGACCCGCACCTCCCGGCGTTGTTCGCGTTCCCCATCCTGCAGAAGAAACGCATAGCCGCCGGGGGTGGAAAGATTTTCAGCAGGCACCATTGCTATCCATCGGCCCTCTTTTTCGGGAAACATCTGCCACTTCCGCTCCATGAAAAAGAGTGTAGGTTCGTCTTGGGCTCCCTTTGCCTCAACAATGAAAAATTCGCCCTGCGTGCATTCTGTTTGAGAAAGCGTAAGCTTCAGCGCCCCCTCGCCCGCAAAGGCCGGAATGGCAAGGAGCGAGAGCAGGAGGGACAAGGAGGTAAGGAATGCGAGGTGTTTCATTGCCGGTATCGGGTTCAGTTCAGCTGAAAGAAAGGTGATGCAGGGTGGCGCCTTGAGGGTGCCGGATGACAAGAGAGCCTTCACTGAGTTCTCCTATGGTGGGGAGTCCGGCTGGCAGCACGGCGAAGTGGATTCCCTTTTCAAATGCGTATCCGCCCGGATGGTAGTGGCCGCCGAGGCATGCAGAGACAACCTGTGACTGCTCAAGCATCCCGCGCACTTCTGCATGGTTCCAGAGCATGCCGTGCCGTTTGTCTGATGTGGCAGGGTGGAGCGGAAAGTGGCAGAGAACAATAACCCGCTCCTTTTTCTTACGCGCATCATCAAGCTCTCCCTGCAGCCACGCCTTTTGGACTGAGCCCAATGCACCGCACCAGAGGGGGTTTTCGGGTCGGGCTATATATTCTTCAAGCGCCACTCTATCTTCGCCGTTTCCGGGCGTTCGCAGGGCAGAAACATCCATCCCGTCAAGCGCCAGCCATCTGAATCCTCCTGCATGAAATCGGTAGAAAGGAGAATGGAGATGGAATGCTTCCTCCAGACGCTTCAGAGGCAGCTGAAGACAGTGGTTGCCGATGAGATGACGAACCTCGCCATGGAAGTTTTCGAGTATGGCGGTGGCCGCTGCAAGCTCTTCGGAGGCGTGCTTTTCGCTGCCCGCTATCAGGTCGCCGAGCTGCAGCATAAAACTGCAGTTGGCCTGGTTCAGGTCGTCAGCCGCACGGCTGAGCTTTTCGGTACTGGCTGCGGCACTCTCGCCCTCCACGCTGAGGTGGCTGTCGGTAACAATACCGAAACAGAGATGCGCGCCTTCAGCCATTTCCTGCCTCAATCTCCGAACTCGGAGAGATAGGCGTGCATGAAGTCGTCAATGTCGCCGTCGAGGACGGTTTCAATGTCAAAGCGCTCATGGTTCGTTCTGTGATCCTTGATTCTGCGGTCATCAAGCACATAGCTCCGGATCTGGCTTCCCCATTCAATTTTTTTCTTTTTTCCTTCTACCTCGCGCTTTTTTGCATCCTCCTCTTCGCGCTGGCGCTGGTAAAGCTGCGCCATCAGCATTTTCATGGCCCGTTCCCGGTTCTGGAACTGTGAACGCTCCTGCTGGCACCCGACCACGATTCCCGAGGGCACATGCTTGATGCGCACGGCGGTTTCCACTTTGTTCACATTCTGCCCCCCTTTTCCGCCGCTGCGGAAGGTTGAGAGCTCAAGGTCTTCTTTGCGCACCTCAATTGCCACATTGGGAGGGGCTTCAGGGTAAGTGTAGACGCTGGCGAATGAGGTGTGGCGTCGGGCGTTCGAGTCGAATGGCGACACCCGCACCAGCCGGTGGACGCCGTTTTCGGCTTTCAGATAGCCGTAGGCGTAAGGGCCCTGTATTTCAAGCGTGGCGGTTTTGATTCCGGCGCCGTCTCCTGCCTGATAGTCGTCAGTGTAAATTTTGAACCCTTTGCGTTCCGCCCAGCGCATGTACATGCGGTAGAGCATTTCAGCCCAGTCCTGTGCCTCGGTTCCGCCGGCTCCCGCATGGATTGTGATGATTGCGTTGCCCTCATCGTCCTTGCCGGAAAGCATGTTTCGGAACTCAATGGCGTCCATCTCTGCTTCAATGGAGGCAATTGATGCGTCAAGCTCTTCGCCGTATCCCTCCTCGCCGAGTTCGTCGGCAAGCAGCAATTCTTCGCGGCAGGAGGCGGCATCAGCAGCCATTTTTTTGTATCCCTCTACCCAGGTTTTATGGCCGTTGAGTTCTTTGAGAATGCGGTTTGCTTCTTTCTGGTCGTCCCAGAATTCCGGGTTGGAAGAAACTTTTTCGAGGTCCTCTATCTGTTCCTGTCTGTAATCGACTTCAAAGATACCCCCGTAACTGGTCCAGGCGACGGTCAATCTCCTGCAGTCGTTCTTTCTGTGGTTCAAACATTGCGGCTGTTGCTGTTCTTGTTGGTGAAAGGAATAAGTATTCCAGAGTACTTAAAAAGAATGATTTTTTTGTGATAAAGCAAATGGTGTTCGCCTTGGGGTTCAAATTTGCGTTGACTTTAAATAAGAGGGGTTTGGAGACAAAAAATCAAGGGAGATTTCCTATTTTCCTATCTGTATGTCAATACGACAGGCTTCGAGGGGAATGTCCCCCGCTTTTTCAGGGTACCCCCCCCTCTTGAGACTGAGCGGCTGAGCTGTGCCACCCGGGAATCTCCCGGTCACCTATAGACTATTTGTTACGATGCACGATACCTTCCTCCGCCCCCTTTCCGACTGCACTTCACAGGAATTTGACGGTCGCTGCAGGGTGGTCATTGAGAATGTTTCGCCTGAAATTGACGGAGGCTGCTTTCCTGCAAAGGGTGTTGAGGGTCAGGGCGTGAGGGTTGCTGCTGATGTTTTTGTTGACGGCGCCGACATGCTTCGCGCCGAACTCTTGGTTCGCCTTCAGGGAGAGAAAGAATGGGAGGTCTTTGCAATGGAGGATGGCGGGAACGACCGCTGGCAGGCGGCGTTCACCGCGGGCCGGCCGGGCATGCATGAATACACCATATGTGCCTGGGTAGACCATTTCAGCACCTGGCGGCGGGGACTTGGCAAAAAAGTTGACGCAAAGCAGGATGTGACGCTTGATCTTGAAATTGGGGCACTTCTTGTTGACGCTGCCGTCGCGCGGGCCTCTTCCGCAGACTCGAAAAAACTCAAGTTGTTTGCCTCCGCTATGCGCGCCAAAGGCCGCGGGAAAGGGGTTGTTGCTGCTCTCGACAGCGATCTTCTTCTCCTTGTGGAAAAGTACCCCGACCGCTCCCTCGGCTCCGTTTACCAGAAAAATCTTCTGCTCTGGGTGGACCGTAAAAAGGCCGGTTTCAGTGCATGGTATGAATTTTTCCCCCGCTCATGGAGCTCCGTCCCCGGAAAGCACGGCACATTCCGCGACTGCATGGAGGCGGTGCCTTTTATTGCCGGCATGGGGTTTGATGTCATTTACCTTCCTCCCGTCCACCCGATAGGAACCACGAAAAGAAAAGGAAAAAACAATGCGCTGGTGGTCGAGCCCGGAGAGCCGGGTAGCTGTTGGGCCATCGGCAGCCCCGAGGGGGGACACAAGTCTCTTCACCCTGAACTTGGCACCATGGAGGACTTTACCGCCTTTGTCGGTGCGGCGGAGGCTGCGGGAATTTCCGTTGCGCTCGACATTGCCTTCCAGTGTTCTCCCGACCACCCATGGGTGAAGGCTCACCCCGACTGGTTCCGCTGGCGTCCCGACGGTACGGTGCAGTTTGCTGAGAACCCTCCAAAGAAATACGAGGACATTCTCCCCATCGATTTTGAGACTGCCGACTGGCAGAACCTCTGGACGGAACTGAAAAGCGTGTTTCTGTTCTGGATAGATAAAGGGGTTACGATATTCCGCGTCGACAACCCCCATACCAAAGCCTTCGGGTTCTGGCAGTGGGTAATTGCCTCCATTCATGAGGAGTGCCCCGAGGCCCTGTTCCTTGCCGAAGCTTTCACCCGTCCGAAACTTATGGCCCGCCTTGGAAAGGCAGGTTTCAGCCAGTCTTACAGCTACTTCACCTGGCGCAACACTAAAGAGGAGCTTCAGGAGTATGTGAAGGAGCTGACCTCCGAGCCGCTCTGTAGCGTCATGCGTGCCAACTTCTGGCCCAACACCCCCGATATCCTGCACGAGGAACTGCAGACAGGAGGTCGCCCCAAATTCATTATCCGTCTTGTGCTTGCCGCAACCCTCTCTTCTAACTATGGCATCTACGGTCCGGCCTACGAGCTCTGCGAGCATCTTCCCCTGGCCCCCGGCAAAGAGGAATATCTGGATTCTGAAAAATATGAGATACGCGAGTGGGATCTTGACCGTCCTGGCAACATCCGCGCAGAAATAACCCGTATCAACCTTATCCGTCGGGATAATCCGGCGATGCATGAAACGGCCAACATCTCCTTCCTCAGCATTGAAGATTCTCCCGGCCATGAAAATGAGTGGCTGATGGGCTATGTCAAGCGTTCCGCCGATGACGGGAATGTTGTGCTTACCGTGGTCAATCTGGACCACAGAAGAGTTCGTAGCGGATGGATGCGTTTTCCCCTTGAGCAGTTCGGCCTTTCCCACGAGCATAGTTTCAGCGTTGAAGATCTCTTCAGCGGCATGAAGTACGAGTGGAACGGGGAGTGGAACTTCGTGGAGCTTAATCCTGCAACCATGCCGGCCCATATTTTCCGTGTCACCCTTGGCTGACACGGCGCTGTTTTGTTTGCCTCTAAAATTTCAGTCACTTTACCCGTTCAACCCCACCATGTATCAACCCGAACCGCTCTGGTACAAAGACGCCATTATCTACGAGGCTCATGTCAAGACGTTCTTCGACAGTAACAATGATGGAATCGGCGACTTCCAGGGGCTCCGTCAGAAGCTCGGTTATCTGGAGAGTCTCGGCATCACCGCCATCTGGATTCTTCCTTTCTACCCCTCGCCGCTCCGTGACGATGGATACGACATTGCTGACTATATGACGGTCAACCCCGACTATGGGACGTTGGACGATTTCAGGGAGTTTCTTGAGGAGGCCCACAGCCGCGGGCTGAAGGTTATCACAGAACTTGTTGTCAACCATACCTCCGACCAGCACGCATGGTTCCAGCGCGCCCGCAAGGCTCCTCTTGGCTCGCCCGAGCGGGATTTCTATGTATGGAGCGACGACCCGAACAAATATTCCGAGACCCGCATCATCTTTCAGGACTTTGAGGCCTCCAACTGGACCTGGGATCCGGTGGCGGGGCAGTACTACTGGCATCGGTTCTACCACCATCAGCCGGATCTCAACTTTGAAAACCCCGAAGTGCACCAGGCGCTTTTTGATGTGCTTGACTTCTGGCTCGGTATGGGCGTTGACGGGCTTCGGCTCGATGCTGTTCCCTATCTCTATGAGGCTGAGGGGACCAACTGCGAGAACCTGCCTCAGACCTTCGAGTTCCTCAGGAGTATGCGCCGGCATGTTGACGAGCACTATCCCAACAGGATGCTGCTTGCCGAGGCCAACCAGTGGCCGGAAGACTCCGCAGCCTATCTCGGCAATGGCGACATGTGCCACATGAACTTCCATTTTCCCCTTATGCCGCGGATGTACATGGCCCTTGCCACCGAGGACCGCTTTCCCATTCTCGATATTCTCGAGCAGACCCCCGAAATCCCCGAGGCGTGCCAGTGGGCATCGTTCCTTCGCAACCATGATGAGCTGACGCTCGAAATGGTGACAGACGAGGAACGCGACTACATGCGCCGCGTCTACGCCAACGATCCCAAAGCCCGCATCAACCTTGGCATCCGTCGCCGTCTTGCTCCGCTGATGACCAACGACCGGCGCCGCATTGAGCTCATGAACATCCTGCTCCTGTCGCTGCCCGGCACACCGGTGCTCTATTACGGAGACGAAATCGGCATGGGTGACAACTACTACCTCGGCGACCGGGATGGCGTTCGCACCCCGATGCAGTGGAACGGCGACCGCAACGCCGGATTTTCCCGTTCAAACCCCCAACAGCTGCTCCTTCCGGTCATCATCGACCCCGAGTACCATTACGAGGCGGTCAATGTGGAGGTGCAGGAAAGCAATGTGAACTCGCTGCTCTGGTGGACGCGCCACGCCATTTCCACCGCGCGCCGGTATCGTTCGCTCAGCCGCGGCACGATAGAGTTCCTGCAGGTCAGCAACCCGAAGGTGCTCATTTTCATCCGTCGCTTCGAGGACGAAACCATGCTGACAGTTATCAACCTTTCCCGCAACGCCCAGGCTGTTGCCATAGACCTTTCGGACTTCGAGGGCTATACTCCTGAAGAGGTTTTTAGCATGAACCGGTTCCCGAAAATCCGGAAATCCCCCTACATGGTGGCTCTGGGTTCCTACGGCTATTTCTGGCTGAACCTTGTCCCCGACATTGACGGCGCACTTGCCCGTCCTTGCATGGATACCCCCTTCGCAGAGGTTGCCAAGTGGCAGTCCCTTTTTGCTGGCAAGAGCCGCGAACGCCTTGAAACCTCAATTCTTCCCGGTTACTTCCGCTCAAGCCGCTGGTTCGGCGGCAAGGCCCGCAATGTTATGCGAATCACCATTATCGACACCATACCGGTGGCGGGGATGGAGTTGGCAAAGTTGCTCGTAACTGAAGTCCGCTACTCAAGTGGCGAGAACGATCTCTATCAGCTACCCGTATGTTTCACTCCGCTCGCAGCTGTTTCTCCCTCCGACGACAACTTCAGCAAACGGGTGATTGCCCGTGCCGTTGTGGGCGGTGAAGAGGGTTACCTCTGCGACGCAACTTTTGAGAACGAGTTCCTCAGTCGGCTGTTCAGCATTATGGTTGGCGGCAGCAAATGGCAGGGCAAGGCAGGTGCTGTTTCCGGACTGAAAGGGGCTGCCATTGAGGCTTTTCTCGATATGAGTGATGACAAGGAGCCCGAGCCGGTGCTGATGGGTGTAGAGCAGACCAACACCTCAGTGCGTTTTCACGATTCGCTCTGCCTTAAGCTTTATCGCCGCATTGAGGTTGGTGTTTCACCCGAAATTGAGATGTGCGGCGCTCTGACTGAAAAAACCTCGTTCGAGAGCCTTCCCAGCTACCTTGGCTCGCTGAACTACGACCAAGGCCGTTCCGCCCGCTACTCCATAGGCATTCTCCAGAACTTCGTGCAGAACGAAGGGGACGCCTGGCAGCTCTCACTCGGTCAGGTACAACGGTATTATGCCGATGTGCTTACCCGAACCGCCGCAGGCATTGAACTGCCCGAAATGGCGCGCCTCAGCGGCACTCCCGTCGCCGTTCCTGAAATCATGCATGAACTGATTGGCGAAGCCTATCTCGGCATGATTGAAAAACTGGCAGAGCGGACCGCAGAGATGCACCTCTCCCTTGCCTCGCTGACCGAACCGACCTTTGCGCCTGAAGCATTCACCACGCTCTACCAGCGCTCAATCTATCAGGCAATGTGCGAGCAGGTCAAGCGCGCCATGATCCTCATCGGTCAGCTGATGCCCTCCATGGAGCCGGAACAGCGGGAACTCTGCTCGCTTCTGGTCAAAAACCAGAAAACGATACTGCAGCAGTTCGAGCCCATCCGCAAGGAGAAAATCGACACACTGAAAATCCGCATCCATGGCGACTACCATCTTGGTCAGGTGCTTTTTACCGGCAAGGATTTTGTCATCATTGATTTTGAAGGCGAGCCTGCCAGGCCTATCTCTGAGCGCAAAATCAAACGCTCCGTCTTCCGCGACATTTCCGGGATGCTTCGTTCGTTCGATTATGCGGCTTTCAATGTGCTCCACCTGAATGAATCGGTGGTGCGCCCGGAAAACCGCCACGAGCTTCAGCCATGGGCCGACCGCTGGAGCAATGCCGTCGGGCAGCATTTCCTCGACACCTACTTCGAGAAAACCGCTGGAAGCGACATTGTGCCACAGAAGCCCGCGCAGCGGGAGCACCTGATGAACGCCTACCTGATGAACAAGGCAGTGTACGAACTCAACTACGAGCTCAACAACCGGCCGCAGTGGGTGGGTATTCCCATACGGGGCATTCTGAAGATGCTCGATATCTGAAACCGTTCAAAGGGGCTGCTGCAGCAAGCGGCCCTTTTGTTTTTCTGCCAGTCCAATGGAGAACGAACACTTTCTTACTCTGCCCTTGACGGGCCGATATCTTTTGCGCCCATCTCCCTCCGGTGCACCTGCCCCCCTCTTGGTGGGCTTCCACGGTTGGGGAGAGAGAGCTGAAGATGAACTGCGGATTCTCTCTTCCATTCCCGGTTCGGAGCGGTGGACCTGCTGCTCAGTTGAGGCGCTTCATCCCGTTACCCTTCGGGACGCAAGAGTGGGGAAGAGCTGGATGAGCGTGCGGCAGAGAGAGATGCACATTGCAGACAACACCCGCTATCTTGATTCCCTCATTGACGAAGTGCAGGCGAAAAGTCAGTACGACGGCCGGCTGGTGTTCCATGGGTTTTCACAAGGGGCTTCAATGGCCGTGAGGGCGGCCCTTCTCGGAAAGCATACAGCGAGGGCGGTGATGATGGTTGGGGGCGACATTCCGCCCGAAGCGGAGCATCTTCAGCTGATGGGACGGGCGCATCTTGCGCGGGGAACGCGCGACCCGCTCTATACGGAAGAGAGGTATCTGGCTGATTTTCACCGTCTTGTGGATGACGAGGTGGAAGTTGACAGGAGCTCTTTCAGTGGCAGCCACAACCCGGAGGGAGAGTACTTTAGGTCAGCGGGAGAGTTTCTTGGGGGAACGGCAAAGCTGCCGGCACCCTGAAGGGTCAGCTTCCAGCTGAATCATTTTCTTTCGCCTTCCGCCAGAGCCCGTCGAGCTCATCGGGCGTGAAACTTTGCCACCCTCTGCCTGAGGCCTGCACCTGTGCCTCAACAAGTTCAAAGCGCCGCATGAACTTGTTTGTCGATTTACGAAGCGCATCTTCAGGATTGGTGCCAATGAAACGGCTGTAGTTCACAAGGGTGAAGAGGATGTCGCCGAACTCATCCTCCCGTTCCTCGGGGTTTTCAGCCGCCTTCAGCTCCCCGACCTCCTCTGTGAGTTTCTCAAGCACCCCTTCGCCCGAAGGCCAGTCGAAGCCAACGCCGGCTACTTTTTTCTGCACTCGGTAGGCCCGGAGCAGCTCCGACATTGCCTTCGGCACACCGTCAAGCAGCCGTTTTCGGCCCTCCTTCATCTTCAGCGACTCCCAGTTCCGGAGCACGGCGCCCTCGGTGTCGGCCTCCGCACTGCCGAACACATGGGGGTGGCGGTTGATGAGCTTACTGCAGAGTGCGTCGAACACATCGCCAAACGAGAACTTGCCGCTCTCTTCGGCGAGCAGTGCCTGAAAGGTGATATGGAGGAAAAGGTCGCCGACCTCCTTTTTCAGTTCTTCATCGTCCCCCTTGTCAATAGCGTCCACCAGTTCATAGCTTTCCTCAAGCAGGAGGTGTGCGAGAGAGTCCGGGGTCTGTTTCCTGTCCCAAGGGCACTCTGTCCGAAGCAGCTTCACCAGACTCATCACGCGCAGGAACTGCTCGGTAAGCGTCCGCTGCCGTTCACTGGTTATGTCGGCTTTCAGGGTATCAAGAGAAGTCTGTTCATTCATGATTCAAGGGGTTTCAAAGAGAGAAGTAAAGCAGCTGGGGTGAAGTTAGTATTTCTTGGGGGTATATTTCTTATACTTGTCATATAGGGGCGTGTTGCCCTCAAATCTCCCCAAAACTGCTCATGTCTTCTCTTATGACGACTCCCTCTGCCATGCCTGAATTCCCCATTGCCGCCATAGCTACCCCCGTGGGAGTCGGAGCGCTCGCCATCGTTCGTATGAGCGGGAACGGGGTGTTTGAAGTTGCCGACCGGGTGTTCCAGAAAAAAGGGAAGCCTGATTTCAGTTTCAGGGACGCTGAAGGCTTCAGTGCCCATTTCGGAATTCTCTCAGACAGCCGGGGAATGGTTGACGAAGTCATCGCTCTCCTCTTCCGCGCGCCCTCCTCCTTCACCATGGAGGATATGGTCGAGTTTACCTGCCACGGCGGCCCTGTTGTGGTGCGTCACCTGCTGCAGGCGCTGCTCGAGGGTGGATGCCGGCTCGCCGAACCCGGAGAATTCACCCGCCGCGCATTCCTCAACGGCCGCATCGACCTCCTGCAGGCCGAAGCCATCGGCGAAATGATTCACGCCCGTACCGAGTCAGCCTTCCGCACAGCTGTTACCCAGATGCAGGGAAACCTTTCCCGCCATCTCCAGGAGATGCGTACCGGCCTTCTGCAGTCATGCGCTTTTCTTGAACTTGAGCTCGATTTCAGCGAAGAGGGCGAGGAGTTTCAGAGCCGTGAAGCGCTTCGCCTCGAGGTTCAGCGGCTCCAGAGCGAAATCTCGTGCCTTGTCGACTCCTACCGCGAAGGGCACCTTCTCACGGAAGGCGTTGCCACCGTCATCGCCGGACGGCCGAACGCCGGAAAGTCCACACTCCTCAATGCCCTGCTCGGCCATGAGCGGGCAATTGTCAGCCACATGCCTGGCACCACCCGCGACTATATTGAAGAGTGCTTCATTCATGAAAAAACCATGTTCCGCCTCACCGACACCGCCGGCCTGCGTGCGGCGAGCGAAGAGGTTGAGCACGAGGGGATCCGTCGCAGCTACAGCAAAATTTCCGAAGCCGACCTTATCCTCTACATGCTTGACATATCCGCCGTCAGCTTCACTGATGAGGTGGCCTCCACTCGGGAACTCCGCAAGCGCCACCCCGACGCCCGCATGATTGTGGTTGCCAACAAAACCGATCTGGCCGCCTCCGGCGTCGGTACTATCGAACAGCTTAAGCTCGAAATCGGGTGTGCCGTCGTTCCCATGGCCGCAGCAAAAGGCGAAGGCCTTGAGGAGCTCAAAAGCACAATGGCCACTATGGGAGAAGGGCTCAACAAGCTCCACGAAGCCAGCGTCCTCATCACCAGCCTCCGCCACTACGAAGCCCTCCGAAACGCTGTTGACTCCCTCCAGAACGCCCTACAGCTTATCGACAGCGCTCAGCCACCCGAACTCATAGCCTTCGAACTCCGCGCCGCCCTTGACTATGTCGGCGAAATCACCGGCAAAGTAGTCAGCGAAGAACTCCTCAACACCATTTTTGCCCAGTTCTGCATCGGTAAATAATTGCCCCACAACAGTTTAGAGATGGGGGCACTCATGACTGAGTGTACTTGTTCAAGAGCGGGGCGATGGCAGACAAGGAGTGACTTGGCACCTTTACTGATGTATCTGTGCAGATCACGGAATGAGGTTCCCTTCATTGCATGGTTGAGCCAGTGCGGCATTACTTGTCACCGATAAGCATGGATGCGTTTTTGCTGTCGCCGAGGATGATGACTTTCGAGTTCTCGGTCTTGACAAGGTTCTGTAGCACCTTGATCTGCTCGTATTGGAGGAGCTTGTCGTTCAGCGATTCCGAGATGGTACGCTGGTAGTCGGAGATGCCTTTGGCCTCTACACGCTTGCGCTCGGCTTCCTGGGTCTCCTTCTGCAGGACGAACTCCATTTTCTGTGCATCCTGTTCGGCGTTGATCTTGGCTTCGATAGCCATTTTCACCGATTCCGGCAGGGAAACATTGCGCACCAGCAGGTTTTCGAGGACGATGCCGCGGTTTTCGAAATCCTTGCCGATGCTCTCGAAAATGTTCGCCTGGAACTGATCGCGTTTTTTCGAGTAGAGGTCAATGGCGTTGTACATCACCGCATTGTCGCGAATCCTGGTCCGAGCGGTAGGCCTGACGATTTTGTCGATATAGGTGTAGCCCGGCCCGATCTCACTGCGTATGGAGGGCGCCTGTTGGGGGTTGACCCGGTAGAGTACGGTCATGTCGATGGTTACCTCAAGTCCGTCGGCGCTCAGCACCTTGATGGCACCGTCGCTGAGCTGCGAGCGCTCCTGTTCAGAGCCGGACATGGTGTAGCTCTGGGTTGTGATGTCGAACAGTTCAACTTTTGCCAGCGGGTTGATGATGTTGAGGCCGCTGTTGAGAACAGCCGGCTGAACCTTCCCGAAGAGGACTTTGACGCCGACCTTGCCCGGCTCCACAATTCTGATTGCTGAAGAGAGGATGCCGAGAAGTGCTATCACGACACCCGCGGTTCTCAGGATGCCGGACATCCTTCTGATTGCGATGTTGTTTGTCGGGTTGGCCATGCCGAGAACAAAGAGGGTGATGCCGAGAAAGATAAAGAGGCTCATGATGTTCAGGGGGTTAGCGTTTGAAATATCGAGGGAATGCTCTCTGATCAATATAGTTGATAACGGCCAGAAAGACGATCTTGTTTTCCCCATTGTTTTTCGCCTTCCTACCTCTCTCTTGAGGTTTTTCTTTGGCCTTCGGCCTGTTCTTCTTATGGAGCTCTTACCTTCCAGGTGAATCTGTTTGACTGAGTTAGTACACTCAGTCATGAGCGTCCCAAACTCTTAGTTGTTTTGGGGTAATGGTTTGGCTTTTTGGGGATGGTTGGGTGGCTGTAATTTGTTTTATTGAAGTTCGGGTTGGCTGTCCTTATGTAACTGCGTCCTTTTGAGGCGTTTTTCAGGAGAAGAGTGTTATGGAGTCGGGAAAAAAGAATGATGGCGTTGGGGAACATGAGCCGGGGTGCTTTGAGTGCGGGCCTTTGAACTGCTATCGGCGGGAGGGGGAGTTTCCTCCGTTCTGTCCTGGTGAGGCTTTGGACGATGAGGTTCTTAGAGGGGTAGTGGCGGAGTATTACGCGGATTCTTCGGATGCGCGGGTTGCGCGTGCGGCGGCTGAGGTGGAGGGGCTGTTTTATGGAAAGCTGACTCGCGTGGAGGAGACTGTAGAGTTTGCGCGGCGCATTGGAGCCAAAAAGGTAGGGATTGCAACCTGCGTTGGGCTCATTGGGGAGACGCGGCTGTTTGGGAAAATTCTGAAGGCGAATGGTTTTGAGTACCGTGCGGTGCTCTGCAAGGTTGGTTCGGTGGACAAGACGGAGGTCGGGATTCCCGAAGAGCTGAAGCTGAAGCCGGGCCAGTTCGAGGGGTCGTGCAACCCGATTATGCAGGCACGGATGCTGAACGAATGGAAGTCAGACCTTAATGTGGTGATCGGGCTCTGCGTGGGCCATGACTCAATGTTCTGCCGCCATTCAGATGCGCCGGCAACAACGCTTATTGTCAAAGACAGGGTGCTCGGGCACAATCCGGTTGCGGCGCTCTATACAAGCGGATCGTATTATAAAAAGGTGATGGAGCGACGGCCGGAATAGGAATTAGTGCACGAAGTGTACAGCGTCCCCTCTGGGGGGTTCAGTTTAGGGTTTCGATGCGCACTTTTGCTGTTCCGGTTCTGATGATGCCGATTTCCTGGGCGGCTGCCGGAGAGATGTCAATGATTCTTCCTTTGCGGAAGGGACCGCGGTCGTTGATGCGGACGACCACTTGTTTCTCGTTGTTGAGGTTGGTGACCCTGACGCTGGCGCCAAAGGGCAGTGTGCAGTGCGCTCCGGTGAGGCTGTCGGCTTCAAACAGTTCTCCGCTGGCGGTTCTTTTGCCATGCAGGTGCTGTGCATAGTAGGAAACTCTGCCTTTTGCAATGAGGAGCGAGGTGGCTTCAGAATTGGTGGATGTGGAGTTGGCTGCTGAGAGCGGTATGCCAGAGGCAGTGAGTCACACCATTGCGGCAAGCGCCGCAGCAGTGTTTTTTTTGAGCCGTTCCATGAGGGCGTGGTCGAGTTATGTGCTTTATGGAAGTGTCAGTTCCCGTTCAGCCGTTGAATATGGTCTCGGGATTTGTTTCGAAGGCTTCAATTTTGACTTCGCCGGTGCCCGGCCTTATCAGTCCGATGACTTTTGCGGCCTGTCGGGAGAGATCGATGATGCGCTTACCGACATAGGGGCCGCGGTCGTTGATGCGGACAGTCACTTCCCGGCCGTTGTCCATATTGGTCACCCGTACCCAGGTGCCGAACGGCAGGGACTTATGGGCAGCGGTAAGATCGTTCATGTCAAAGGTTTCGCCATTTGCTGTTGTGCGTCCCTGAAAGCGGTCGGCATAGTATGAGGCGACCCCCGTGGTCATAAGAAAGCATTCGGGCTGGCAGTTGACGGATGTGTGATCGGCGATGGATGCCCTGCTTCTCTGGTCGCCCGTGAGGGCGCCGTCAGAGGCCGACGGGGTGTATTGGGAGAGAGTAAGGGAGTTCTGGCAGGCGGTAATGGTGCCGGTGGTCATGAGGACCAGAAAAGATGCAAGAATAAGGCGGTTGCGTATCATATCGTTCAGGTTTCGTTGAAGGCCCTTCTTTTTCGGTCTGGCCGGCCTTTTTCGGATGGATAATAATCCACTACTCATCCAATAATTTTCTGATCCCAATATACGATAAAAAAGTAAAAAACAAAAAAACATCCAGCCGACCACAACGGATAACTATTAATAGCTTTTGCCAGAGTATTTTGGCGTCATTTTGCTTGCGCGTTGCTCTGTCTATTTTCTTCTTTGTTATGCAAAGCACTGTAATAAAAAGAGTTTTATCTGATTCTTTCTTGTGAATAAAATTCACGAATATCTCCCCGGTTGTGTTGCTGCAGAGAGATAGGCGCCGGGTACTTTTTTTATGACGAAAGATGAGCGCGCCTCAGGGGTTTCGGGGGCAAAAGGGCGCGTGGGGTTCTTTGATTAAAGAACAATTGGCTATATTGATTGCTGCAAATTGGAGTTGCTAGCAACGAATGCTCATTTATGCCCAACGCGCCTTTCCCCTTTCTGTTTCCGTCCTTCCGCAGTGCAGGATGCACTGTTCCATTTTCTTCCATAAGTGGCGGAATTGATAAATTTTCCGAACAGTCATGTCCGTAAACGCAGCAGGTCCTGAAGTTCCCGTAGATAGCGCTTCTCCTGAGGGTGCGGGCGGGATGAAAAAACTTGCCGGAATTTCGCTTGCCGCTCTCGGTGTGGTTTTCGGCGATATTGGCACGAGTCCGCTTTATGCAATCCGGGAGTGTTTCCATGGCGATTACGGCATAGCGGCTTCGAACGCCAATATACTCGGCGTTCTTTCCCTCCTTTTCTGGGCCTTGATCCTGATTGTAAGCCTGAAGTACCTGACCTTCATCATGCGAGCCGACAATGAGGGCGAAGGGGGGATTCTTGCCCTTACGGCACTTATTATTGGTCAGTGCATAGAGAAAAAAAGAGACCGATGGGTGCTGGTTTCCATCGGTCTGTTCGGGGCCTCCGTTCTTCTTGGAGAGGCTATGATAACCCCGGCCATTTCGGTGCTGAGCGCAACGGAGGGGTTGCAGATTATTGCTCCGGCTTTTGCTGATATGGTTATTCCTGCTACGGTTGTCATCCTGGCGGGGCTTTTCCTGTTTCAGCATAATGGTACAGCACGCCTGGGAGCGCTTTTCGGCCCTATCATTCTGCTCTGGTTCTTCTGTCTTGGCGCGCTCGGCCTTATTCAGATCATCAAATATCCACAGATTCTTCAGGCAGTCATGCCGTGGTACGGTATAAATTTTCTGTTCAACAACCAGATTCACGGTTTTCTGGTGCTGGGTGCGGTTTTTCTGGCTGTTACCGGTGCGGAGGCGCTCTATGCCGATATGGGTCATTTCGGCCGTACTCCCATCCGGCTGACCTGGGTGCTTTTTGTGCTGCCGGCGCTGCTCTTGAACTATTTCGGGCAAGGGGCTTTTCTTATCGCTTCGCCCGAGGCCTCAAGCCATCCGTTTTACGCTCTGGTGCCCTCATGGGCGATGATTCCAATGGTTCTTCTGGCAACAGTGGCAACTGTTATTGCTTCGCAGGCGCTTATAACGGGTGTATACTCCATAACCCAGCAGGCCATACAGCTTGGCTACCTGCCGCGTCTCACAGTAACCCATACATCGGCCAGTCATATCGGGCAGATTTATGTTCCGGCAGCCAACTGGGCGCTCATGGCCTCCACTATCGGGTTGGTTCTGGGTTTTGGGTCCTCAAGCAGTCTTGCGGCGGCGTATGGTGCCAGTATGACTACCACCATGCTGATTTCAACCATCCTCTTTTTCTTTGTGGCTCGCGACCTCTGGAAGTGGCGTCCCTGGGCACTCTGGGTGCTGGTCAGTCTATTTGCTGTTGTTGACCTCTCCTTTTTCGGAGCCAGCATGAGTAAGCTTTTCCATGGAGCATGGTTCCCGCTGGCTGTGGGTCTGCTCATGTTTACGATGATGAACACCTGGAAGCAGGGGCGGCAGTTGCTTATGCGTCAGCTTGAAGATCGTACGCTGACGGTTGACGAATTCATGGGAAGTCTTGCACTCGATGAGCCGCAGCGGGTGCCGGGCCAGGCGGTCTATCTGACGGCAAATCCCGATATCGTTCCCATCGCCCTTCTGCACAACCTTCGTCACAACAAGGTGCTCCATTCGGAGATTGCCCTGTTCCATTTCAGTAATGAACGGGTTCCAAGGGTTCCCAACAGCCGGAAGGTTGAGGTGAGGAGGCTTAAGAACGGGTTTACGCAGGTTGTTGCCCGTTATGGTTTTCTTGAGTATCCCAACATCCGTCAGGTTCTGGAGCTAGCAAATCCTCTGGGGCTGAATTTCAAGCCCGAGGCAATAAGCTTTTTTCTGAGTAGGGAGAAGATTGTTGCCGATGAGAAGACAAAAATGTTTCCCTCCCGCAAGAAGTTTTTTGCGCTGATGGCCAGAAATGCGCTGAGTGCTACGGCTTATTACGGCCTCCCTTCCGGCCAGGTGATTGAAATCGGCGTACAGGTGCAGATCTGAAGGTCTTTTCGGGTGAACAACGAGGGCGGTGGAACGGTTTTGCTCAGTGGGTTGCTGTAGGATATATTTATACAAGTGGAAAAAATCGGTTTTTCTTATGCCCCCATCTTCAACCGGTAGTAAACACGAGTCAAATTCTTCAAGTCAGGGCTTTTAGGGTTGGCTCAGAGAGTACATTCTTCGCAAGCATGGTTCTGTGAATGCTTTTTGTCGGGCCGTAGGTATCAAATATCCTGCACAGATGACCCACTATCTTAAAGGGAGGTGTTTTCCCGGAAAGAAGATGCTTGCGCGCCTTGAAAATGATGGCGCCGATCTTGAGTGGATGCTGAACGGAGATTCCGGCGGCAATTCGTCGGCGCCTCTTGGAGGAACGCTCATGCTGTCGCGCTACCGAATGGATGTTGAGCGTTTTCTGCGCGAAGTAAGGCTACATATGGTTCGCCGTGATGGAATGTACTCTCGGGGCATTGAGGCTTATGCGGTTCTTGACCAGGACGGCAGGCTTGTGGAGCTGACCGGTTTGCTTGCGAAATTTCTGCTTTATGAGAAGAACGAACTTGCCGAGGCGCTACTTCAGATACTCATTCATCCAGAAGATTATTTCGATGTTGAGAGTGTTATGTGCGGCGGGCGTATTGACAAAGAAATCCTCTCTTTCAATTCAAAGTTCAAAACCGGTGTGCAGGTTGACTGGAGCCTTTTCACCAAGAATAGGCCGATGTCTGAGATGAACGAATACACAATGGTTCTCAGAAAGGCCTGCTGTTAAAAAATAAAGTTCCTCCCCCGTTCCTAGACACCATTAGCATAAAAAATTTGCAGAATACTACGGCTTGTGGTACATTGCTGTTTGGACTGTTAGCGTAATAAATTACGAACCGCTGGAGTTACCCGAAAGGAGGTCGAGATTGATTCATTTCAGAGTTGGAGATCCAATTGTTTACCACAAGCCGAAGAGTTCGTTCAGCCCAGGGCCACGGGCGCGGCAGGTATACCCTCTTGAGCGGGGGGAGGAGTACCATTATGTGGTGGATAAATTCTGGACGGTAGTCAAAGTAAACAATGACGGTACCATTGATGTGGTTACCCGTACGGGTAAAAAGCATACGCTCAGCATGAGTGACCGCAATATTACACGGGCGCGTATACTTGGCAACCTTCTTTTCAGAAAGCGGTTCCCTTCGCTTTCTGAAGCATAATCACCTTTTCTCCCGTTGGGCTCTCGTTACCTCTCCCCCTCACCCGCAGGCTCATTTCCCGTTCGCAGATGCTGCGCCTCTGTTTCATACCAGAGGGGCTTCTCATTTCTAAGCATGCTGACTATTACCTGAAATTCAGCCGAGTCGGTGAAAGCATGGTTCTCAATTTCCTGATTTGCTGAATCATAGAGCGCTATGCGCCCTTTGTGGTTTTTGAGGTCCCACCTGCTGTAATAGCTTGCTACAAGTATGTTTGCCATTGTTCTCCTTTTTGGCTGTCAGGGAGCGAATGTTGCTCTGTTCAACAGGGCCCATGTTCTGGTTGCGTCCTCGCCGGATGGGAGTATTGTGGATGAGGAAATGATAGCCCTGGAAAAATTGGCATCCATGATGTTGGCCCCTTTTAGGTTTGCTCCGGAAAGGTCGGCTCCTGAGAGGTCTGCGTCAAACAGTGAGGCTCCCTGAAGAACGGCCTCGCTGAGGTTGGCGCCCGACAGGGTTGCGCCGTAGAGCATGGCCTCTGAAAGATCGGCTCCGCTGAGATCTGCCTCTTTCAGAAATGCGCGGTCGAGGTTAGCTTTCCGGAGGTTTGCTCCAGCGAGGCAGGCCTTTTTCATGTCTGCTTTTCTGAAGTCAGCGCTGTTCAGATTGGCTCCCGTCATGTTGGCATTGTCAAGCATAGCGCCTGCAAAGCTGCTTCCGGCAAGGGCGGCTTTCTTCAAATCCGCCCCTTTGAGGCGTGCCTGGTCGAGTTTTTCTTTCTCAAGTGTGACCTTCATTCCGGGATTACTGCTGCGCAGCCGGTTCCAGGCTCCCACATCTTCGAAGAGAAGTTCCTGCTCCCTGGAACCAGCGGTTACCTGTCCGCCCTTGGCTGGAGAGGGTTTTATGGAAAGACTTTCTTCGGGCAGTTCCACGGGAGGGACCTGAATGGCTGCATTGGAAGTGGTGCTGCTTTGCTCAAAGCGGGCGCCGCTTCGCGTGCACCATCCCTTGTCGGCAGGTTCGCCTGAGGGTAGAATGGTTCGGGCGGAAAGTGTTGCTCCCTGAAGATTTGCATTTGGTAGAAATGTTGCCCCTTGAAAGTTGGTGCCTCTGAGGTCGGCATCTGAAAAATTAGTTTCAAACAGAATGGTGTTGGAGAGGTTTGCGTCACTGAGGTCGGCTCCCCGCAGTGTAGCCCATCGGAGGTTGGCTCCTTTAAGGTTGCTTCGGCCGAGTTTTGCATTGGCCATCCAGGAGCTTTTCATGTTGGCCTTCAGAAGCCATGAGCCCGACAGGTCGACCCCTTTCATATCTGCTTTTTTGATGAACGACATGGCCAGATTGGAGCCGCTCATATTTGCCCCGTCAAGCCGGGCACCAGAGAGATTGGCACGGATAAGAACGGCCCCACTGAGGTTTGCTCCGTCGAGATGTGCATCTTCAAGGTCGGCTTTGTAGAGGTCGATGGCTGCGGCTGTGCTGCTGCGCATTGTATTCCATGCCGGAACATCTTTTTTCAGCAGCTCAAGGCTTTCAGGGTTATAGGCAGGGGCTTCCGCCGAGAGGATGAGCAGCATAGCCGGAACCGTCAGTATTGCAACGAATCGGATGAATTTCATGCGGCGTCTGGTTTTATGATGGTTGATGGCTGTGCTCTATAAAGGTAAAGTAATGAAATTTCACCCGGCCGACAGAAACTTTCCCCCTGCTGTGCAGGTTCATTAGGGTAGGTTCATTACGGTAGAAACAATTAAGCGAAAACCTCAATTTCATACGCATATGATCAGAACGGAAGGCAATATGGACAAGGTGCTTGTGGCTGGTGCAACAGGGCGGACAGGACAGTGGGTAGTTCGGCGCCTGCAGCATTACGGCATACCTGTGAGAGCGCTTGTGGGATCAGCTGAAAAGGCTTCGGTGTTTGAGGGAGATGTTGAGATTGCTGTTGGACGGATTGGAGATCGCGCTGCACTGGATAGGGCGGTGAAGGGATGCTTGACGGTTATTTCCGCACTCGGTTCCAGCTCCCTCAGCGGGGAGTCTTCTCCCTCGGAGGTTGATCGGGACGGGGTCATTCGTCTGGCTGATGCTGCGGCTGAAGCGGGTGTTCGCCATTTCGGCCTTGTAAGTTCATTGGCAGTGACCCGGTGGTATCATCCTCTGAACCTGTTTGGTGGGGTGCTTCTGATGAAAGCGGCAGCTGAAAAGCATGTACGGGAATTGTTTTCAGCAGAGGGCAGGAGCTATACCATTGTCCGCCCCGGCGGGCTGAAGGACGGAGAGCCGCTGGGGCATCGTATGGTTGTGGACCAAGGCGACCATATGTGGAACGGCTGGGCGAACCGGTCGGATGTTGCGGAGCTTCTTGTGATCTCCCTATGGCTGGACAAGGCCCGTAACAAAACCTTTGAGGTTGTCAGCGGAGAGGAAGCTCCGCAGGAGAGCCTTGACTACTGCTATGACGGACTGACTTGAGGCGTTCCCTCTCGCTCAATCAACAAGTTTCAGGCTCAGGAGTAGCTCTTGGATACTGAAGGGCTTTTTCAGCGTTGCGTCGGCGCCGAGGGCGTCGGCCAGCACCAGATGGTTTTCGGGACCGACTTTCCCGCCTCCTGAAATGGCCACTATTTTGATGTCCGGATGGGATTTTTTGACCCCCACGATGGTTTCTATCCCCTCTTTGCCGGGCATGATGAGGTCGGTTGGTGAATTTGCGAGGGATCTTCCAGTATGTTTTGGGCAGAGGCGTCAATGTTTCTTTGAATGCTTATGGTTGCGGGAATGGATGGATGGGTGGAGGAGCTTTAGAGCCTCGTCAATAATGGTCGGGATGTGGACGGCGCTTGGTTCGCTCTCCTGGGATCGGCTGAAAGTGAGCACCTGCTCTACAAGTTTTTTTGCCCGCTCTGCAGCATGAACGATCTCATTGAAATAGTCGTGTAGCGGGTCCTCTTTGCCGATGGAGGAGAGTCCCATTTCGGCATAGCCGAGCATGGGTGTGAGGATGTTGTTGATGTCGTGCGCAATGCCGCTGGCAAGGGTGCCGATGGTTTCAAGGCGCTGAGTGTTGCGCAGGCGCGATTCACGGGAGACCTTTTCTTCCTGCGTCTTTACCCTTCCGGTGATGTCGATGAGTATGCTGTCAATGCCCGTAAACCCTCCCCGCTCGGAGAATGCGGTTGTCCGGCGGTCTCTTCCCGCCATCGGACAGCTCCTCCGGGAGAGACGATTCTGTAAGTCAGTGTTGCTGAGGCCGTTGTCTTCGCGATGGTGCGCTTGGAGGTGTTAACCAGGTGGCTGTCTTCGGGATGAATGATCTCCATACTGTCAAAGATGCCGATTTCAAACTCCTCTTTTGAAAAGTCTGTAAAAAGCTCCTGTACCATGGAGAGGATTGTTGTTTTGCCTTCGGCGTTGATGCGGTAGACCGCTCCGGGCATATTTATAAGGGTCTGGAACTTCCTGACCAGGTGCTCTTTGACGCAGTATGTGACAATGTTTGCCGTATCTCTCTGGTCCGCCGGATGGAACTCAAGCACATGCCGGCCATGGATAGCTTCGGTTGTATAGCCGAGGCGTTTCTGTGTTGTTTCGTTGGCTATGATGCTGCTGGCGAATGTTAGGGCGGGAGCTGTGTCGTTCCCCCAGACCATCTCCTTTGCAACAGTGTCAAGGCCGATATAGCCGAAGGCGACATTTCCGGAGGCGAGGGGGATGATAATTAGCGACTTGATGTCCTGGGCTTCCAGAATCTCCTTTTCAGCGACAGCTTCCGGCGGTAGCTCGGATATTTTTGGGATCAGAAGGGTTTCATTGCTGTAGATTCTCTCCATCATGAAGGGAAAGATGTCGGTTGGCAACCCCTTGAGAAAGTCAACCTAGGGCTCTATGCCCGCCCTGAACCATTCATTGGTGTTGCCCATGATGGAGCGGTCGTCACTGAATTCAATGTAATAATACTCTTGTCAAAAAAGAAGGCGACTCAGCGCTTGACGCCTCTGATAAGGGCGTCAACAAGGAATACTGCCGGGATGTTGACGGCAACGGAAATGAGAATGAACCAGGTCCAGGCAATAGGAGTGGCATTGTCAAGAAAAAACACGGTGGTCATGCCGGCAAGCAGGCCGGCGCCAAGGCTTGCGGGATGAAAGTTCTGCCGGTGTTTGGAGAGCAGGAAAAGGCCGAGCAGGCTGCCGTATGTGTAGGATGCTATTTTCAGCCCCACCATAATGATTGCTTTGTCGTTTTCGTTGAACGAGAGGGCTATGGCAATGAGCACTCCAGCCCAGCCGAGGCTGATTATGCGCGACGCCCGAAGTGAGAAGCCCCCTCCAAAGAGGTCGGTGACGGTTGAGGCCGCAAGGGAGTTGATGGAAGAGCCGATGGTGGACATGGCGGCAGAGAGAATGCCAGCAAGGAGTAGCCCTTTCAGCCCGGTGGGGAGACTCTGAACAATGAACGAAGCGAATTCACGGTCTTTGACTGCGGGTGCCCCGTCGGCGAACAGGTACATGAGCGAGCCGGCCAGCAGGAAAATTGCAAACTGGAGAAAGACGAAAAAGCCGCTGCCGATAAGCGCTTTGCGCGCCGTGCTGAGGCTGCTGCAGGCGAGTACCCGCTGAACCATCATATAGTCGACGCCGTGTGAGCCGAGGGAGAGGAACAGTCCGCCCAGAAAGGCGCCCCAGAACGACATGGGGTTTGTAAGAAAATCACTCCCAAACGAGAAAATGTGGAGTTTTCCGGAGTCTGAAAGGGTGTGGATGGCGCCCGGGAGTCCTCCCTCAAGCTGGAGGGAAATGAACACAATGGTAATGATTCCGCCGGCGAGATAGAGAACGAACTGTGCGCTGTCGAGCCAGGCAACCGCTTTCAGTCCTCCCGATATGGTGTAAACGAGTGTGACGGCGCCGATGATGACGACCGAAAGCGGCATGCTCCAGCCGGTTACTACCTGCACCACCACTGCCGTGGCAAGGAACCGTATGCCGTCGCCCAGTATTCGTGTAACGAGGAAGACGATGGAGGCAAGGCGTTGCATCCCCTTGCCGTAACGCGACCCGATGATTTCATAGATGGAGGTGACCCCTTCACGGAAATACATGGGAAGCAGCAACGAGCTTACCAGAAACCTTCCGGCTATATAGCCGAGCGGAAGCTGCAGAAACGACCAGTCGCCACGGTAGGCAAGGCCTGGAACGCTGACAAAGGTGAGCACTGAGGTTTCAGTGGCTACAATGGAGAGCATGGCAACCACCCATGGCAACTTGTGGCTTCCGAGAAAATAGTCGCCGGTGGTTTTGTTGCTTTTCCCCTGCCATAGCCCGAACAGCGTGTTGCCTAGCAGGAAAAGAATGACGATGGCGGTATCAAGAGGCTGCATAAGGCGGTGTCTCGGGGTTCTTCTAGTAAAGGTGGAAGGTTTTCTTGAAGCGGCGGAATTCGCTCTCCTCCGTGTGCCATGAGGCAAGAATGTCCTGCACCGCCAGCTTTTCAAGGATTGCAGTCCGTACCCGGTCGCTGCCCGCCAGCAGATCAAAAGCCGGCAGGGCGCTGTTGAACTCGTATACTTCATGGAGAAACTGCAGCTCTCGGCCATAGAGCTCGTGGATGGCTGCCGTCATGGCAACTCCGGTTGCAAAGGGACGGAACTGCTGGTGGTCGGTGACCTGCAGCCAGATTGCTCCCGCCACCTCCCCGGCAAACTTGTGGAAGGTTGGGCGGAACCATGTGGGACGGAAGAACACTCCTTTGAGGCCAAAAGAGCGGCACCGGTCGGCGAGCTTCATTGGATCAATGAAGGGGGCTCCCGAAAGCTGGAAGGGGGTGGTCGATCCCCGCCCTTCCGACACATTCAGCCCTTCGAAGAGGCACATGCCGGGATAGATCGCTGCGGTTTCCACGGTGGGCATGTTGGGTGAGGGGGGTATCCATGCGAGGCCGGTTTCGGGATAGAGCATCTGGCGCCTCCAACGCTCCATTTTTATGACTGTGAGCTTGAGGTCGAGCTTTGCGTGCTCCATGTAGAGTGTGGCAAGCTCTCCTGCGGTCAGGCCGTGGCGCACGGGTACGGGAAAAATGCCAACGAAGGAGCGGAACAGGGGGTCGAGCATCGGCCCTTCCACAAGTTCCCCGCCGAGGGGGTTTGGTCGGTCGAGCACCATAATTTCAATGTCCATGCTCGATACTGCCTCCATGGTGAGTGCCAGGGTATTGACATAGGTGTAGTAGCGGGAGCCGATATCCTGCATGTCGAAAATGATCAAGTCAAGCCCTTCAAGCAGGGCGCGGTTTGGCACAAGCGAGGCCTCGCTGTCGCCATAGAGGCTGAGGGTTTCAATGCCGGCAGTCGGCTCGGTGGCAACCGCTATCTGGTCCTGTTCGGTGGCAAAGATGCCGTGCTCGGGTGAAAAGATCCGCTCTATCTTTACCCCTTTTTTTGCGAAAGCCTTCCATGAGTATTTAAGCGATGCGGTGAGCGAACTCTGGTTCACCATCAGCCCTATCCGGCGCCCATGGCATTTGCTCGGGTCGCTGAGGAGTACATCAAGTCCTGTGACGGTCATTGTACCCCCATACTTTTTTCCCTGTCTTCTGGAGCCGTGCAGCTCCATGGGTCCATAACGGCACTGGTGAGTACAGTCCCGTCTGGCACGGCTGTTCCGGGCAGCAGCACGGAGCCTTTAATGCGGCAGTTGGCCCCTATTCTGCAGCTTGCTCCTACAACGGAACCCTCAATTTCGGCCGAAGGGTGGATGAGGGCCTCGGGGGAAATCATGTGCGGCGGCTTTCCCAGTGCGGCTTGTACTGTTGTTCCCGTAAGGCGGATAATCTCCTCCGCTGCAAGGTTTGCGTTGCGGTAGCTGGCGAGTGTGCCGATATCGTGCCAGAGCCCTTTATGCTCATAATATCCAAGCTGCCGCCGTTCGAGCAGTCTATTGAATCCGGTTTCTACGATTCCTGAAAACCCGCTTTTCAGATGCCTGAAAATCTCCGGACTGAACACTGCGCTTCCTGTATAAATGAAGGAGGAGATGAGGCCGGTTCCCCTACGGTTGGCAAAGTCGCAAACAAGACCCTCCTTCACTCCAACCGTTCCGATGGAGGCTGCCTCGGGTGTTGGGTGGAGGCAGAGCGTCCCCAGAAGGCCGGAGCGAAGGTGGGTGGTGATGAGCTCCCGGAAATCAATGTTGGTGATGATGTCGCTGTTGACCAGCAGGAAATCCTCATCCCCGAGCAGGGGTTCGCAGTGCTTCAGTCCTCCTCCGGTGCCAAGAATCTCGGGTTCCACCGAAAAGGTGATCTTCAGGTCCGGAAGGCTGGTTGTTTCAATATGGTGTCGAATGTCGTCGGCGTGGTGGTGGATGTTGCAGATGATTTCCGTTATGCCGGCCTCTTTGAGAAGTGCGAAGGTGTAGAACAGCCCGGGAATGTTCAGCACCGGTACAAGCGGCTTGGGAAGGTGGTCGGTCAGCGGGCGGAGGCGGGTACCGAACCCGGCGGCAAGAACAAATGCTTTCATCAGCTGTGATCTCCGAACAGGGGAGCCAGAAGCGTCATGGCTTTTTTCAGCTCCGGGTGTTCCCCGCTGCACTCCTGAAGAGACGAGAGGGTGGGTGGAATAGAGTGCTCAAACCTCGGTTTGCCGAGTTTCGTGGTTTGAAAACAGAAGGTCCCAATTGCCTTGATGCTGCGCTGGAAGGAGGAGAGGTCGAAATAATAGAGATACTCGTCAAATCCTTCCTTTGAGATTCCCCGCTCTGTGAGCCCCTGGTGGTGGCGGATTTGCAGTTCATCGCGAAGCGGGTCGTCGAGGCGGATGTAGGAGTCGCGCAGGAGGGAGGCTGCGTCATACTGCGCCAAGCCCATCCGGGCGTCTTGAAAGTCGATGATGACGGGAGTTCCGCTGTGTATCAGAATATTTCGGCTGTGATAATCACGATGGTTCGGAACAAAGCGATCGGGGATAACCAGCTTCTCGGCAATGGTTTCGAACTCTCTGCGCAGGGCCCCAGTCTTTCCGGGATTGAATGTCTCTCTGAAGTAATCGAGAAGTGCGTGTTCGATGAAAAAATCAAACTCGAACATCAGTTTTTCCCTGTCAAAGGAGTGGGAAAACGGAAGATTGTTCCTGTTCCCCTTCAGCGACTGGATCAGGATCATCGTGTCGACGGAGGCGTGGTAGAGGTCGGTGACGGTGTCGGGCGCCAGATTTTTGGCTGCGTTCTGAAGCAGCAGGTTTCCGCAGTCCTCAAGCAGGAGTGTGGCGCTCTGGGGGTCAAAAGCAATGACTTCAGGAACTCTGATGGCGTTGGACGAGAGGAGGCGCTGCATCAGAAGAAATGGGTAGGCTTCTGGGCGTGGAAGCGAGGCAAATGCTGGGTCATGGCAACCTATCAGCGATGCACCCTCGCCTAAAACCCTGAAATAGCGGCGGCCGGATGCATCTCCCTGAATGGGAACAATGGTGGTTGGCGTGAGTCCTGCTCTCTCTGAGAGGATTCGGATGGAGTCTTCAGTCGTCATTTCTGTGGGCTGTTCGAGCCTCCCTCAAAAAAAAAGGCACCCTATGCGTCAATTGCATAAGGTGCCTTTGAAGAGGTCAGCGTGCTTACTTTTTCGGTGCGATAGAGGCGGAAACACTCTGAATGGCCTGAGAAGCAGTGTCTGCAATGGAGCTGGTCAGGTCGGTGACGGCTTTGCCGAGGGGTTCTGCTGCACCTGTGATCAGGTTGAGGCTGTTTTTCATGCAGTCAAGCTGAAGCTGAATCAGTTTGCCGGCAGTTTCAACAAGTGTGTTGATTGCGCCGCTGATGTCGGGAGTTGTTCCGTTTGCCATGATGCTTTTTGTTTTTGAGTTGTTGGGAAAAGAGGCTAAGTGTTTATGGAAATCAGAAGCGGGCAGATTGACCTGAAAATTGTGGTGAATCGGTTCCCGACTGGTTTCTTAATTATTAATTTATAAGTTAATGCTTTTTTTTGAGC